>Ga0307375_10000738_pt1 | contig 39197 bp, 66 predicted proteins | sample TR1MG_FD_202531 | JGI IMG/M metagenome (GOLD analysis project Ga0307375, IMG submission 202531) | Soil microbial communities from Risofladan, Vaasa, Finland - TR-1 | ecosystem: Environmental > Terrestrial > Soil > Coastal area > Acid sulfate soil | place: Finland: Risofladan, Vaasa | collected... | reverse complement strand
ATGCGAGCACGAACGCTCGTCATGCCGTAAAGCGTTGCTATCTTGATGGTCTGCCTCTTGTTCATTCCGCTACCCCCTGCAACCTTCTCCCGTATTCCGCCATCAGCAGGGCTTCGGCCTCGCCATCCGACAGGTGACCTAGCTCGGGCCACAGGCGGGAAGCCTGGAGCTTGGCTGCGTTCTTGTCGTGCGGCATATCTCGGAGCATGGCGGCCTTCCAGGTCTGCGGTGCTACAAGAAGGTAGGGAATGCCGAGAGCTACCAGGATGCCCTCCCATAGCCCGAAGCCCCGGCCAAAGGAGAAGGAGCTCGCCACGCCTTGCCCGGGCATGGAATGGACAGATTCAAGGATGGCGAACCTATCCTCCGGCCTGTCGACAGGGAGGCGATACTGAAGAATCTGAGCCATCTCCTGCGCCCTGTATTGCCTTCGCTTCCCCACCTTGATCGTCGGAGTGCGGAAAACCACAACGTCCCTGCCGATAAAGCCCACAGCACCATCAAGCCCCGGGTCGATTCCTATGTAGAGGTCAGTCATCATTTACCCGCTCTCAGGACAAGAGGCTTTTTGGTGATTAGGGCTTGTATCGAAGCCGTGCTTGTGGGCACAGAAAGGTGAACAGTAGTTGTGGCCTTTGTAGCGGCTTTGCCGTTGTCTTCCAGCAATGAGCCCCCTACACCGAGTGAAATAGGCTCCACAGTCATCGCAGGTTAAAATAACCCTGTATGACCAAGCCAAGCAGCGGGCGCAGAAACCAGATAGTGAGTAGATACCTGGCCGTTTGCACCAAGAGCAGAATCCCCGGCCACGTTCGCCTCTTAAATAGGTTGGGATGCGGTGCTTCCTTACAAGCTGCCGCACCCGCTCCCTCGTGACGCCTATCCTCTGACCCGTCTCCGTCAAGCTGGTGATGGGCCAGGGTTCGTGGCAGAGCCGCCGCAAGGTGTAGGCTCCAGTTTTGCTCATCGCTCCTTCCCGCAAGCACAGAAGAAACGGTGCTTGTCGCCATACTTAGGGCACACGTCAACAGGCTTCTCTCTCTCCTCGCCTAGCCGGTGCTGTAGGGCTGCTACGGTAGGGGGTTCCCCGAACTCGGCCAGGTGCGCCACCGCCGCCTCCAAAGCCACCTTCCCGTCCTCTGGCTTCCTGCGCCCTATGTTCTGCATCAAGGCTCGTGAGTCGGTGAGTGGCCCTATGTGTTCCAGATTTGGGCCAGACGTGTCGCATATTCCCCAGATGTTTGCGTAAGCCCCTAGCGTCCGGCGCGACGGGGCACCATCAAAGAGCTCATACGCCTGGTCGGTCCAAGACTCGCCCCATTGCTGGACGTGGCGTTCGCGGTAGGTATGGATGGCGTGGCATTTGGTAAGGAAGGCGTCCTTTTGATTCTTGTCGGCGTCGGCGTAGATGGCTGCTAGTTCTTCGTCTGAGAGGGCTTCCCAGGCAACGGGTAGGGCCTCTTCCTTGACGGCGGGGAGAGATGTTCGTGAGGGCTCTAGGGCTTGTCGGCCTTTGATGCTGGCCTTGGCTGAATCTGTGACGGCGGTGACGGCGGGTAGGCCCTCGCGAGGTTCATCGCTGCGGACGTCCTCGACGTACTCTTTTCCTGGCGTGAGATCTGGTCTACTCCCTGCCGCGAGACGCACGATTTCTTCCGCCTCCTCGTCCGTGAGCTCTATCGGAGCGCCAAGGGGCTGAGCCAGCATGTGCTTTAGTCGGGACGAGTCCCCGACCTGCTCCTGAGGCGACGATGCTTGCTCTGGAGCCGCCTCTATCACCCGCTCGCACTGTTCCTCGCCCTTCTGGTTCTGGACGTAGTAGCGCTTAGAGCCGTCAGGATGCGTGTAGACGCCCTCCCGCCATTGGTGGAGGGTGATCTTCTCGTGATGGTTCCGGCACAGGAAGGCGACAATCTTGGCCCCCTTACCGGCGAGGGACTTCTTCGGGAAGTGTTGGTGGTCGCCCTCTTGCTTGTTGCAGCCGTCAATGAAGCAGCGGTGCCAGTCAGGATCGCTAGGATGCGGGCAACCCTTTGTGCTACACAGGGGGATGTGACGCTCGCTCACTTGGCTTCCTCATACGGGAACGGGAGTTCCTTGCCGCAGAAGGGGCAGTACTCAAACTGCGGCCCTGGTGGTGATGCTTCCAAGGAGACGCCTCGGTGAACCTCCCCGAAGCTATCCACATGATCTTGATAGCGAAGCCCGCGGCCAAAAGCCCTAAACATATCTTCGCAGCACACGACGATGTTCTCCTTCATATCTCACTCCTTACACAGGGGGATGTGGGTCACTCGGACCCTCCGCACCGTGCCTCACGGAACCAGGCGCAATAAGGCTCAGGTGGCCGGCCCCAACGGGGATGTGGGAACCAGGGGTTATAAGGTATCGGTTCCCACGGGGGATTTGGATTCCACGGTGCGGGCATGATGGGCTGTAGGGGGGGTGCGGGCTTGGGGTGCGACCACTCAGGCACATAAGTCCAGCACTCGCAATTCGGGCAGGCCAGTGGCTCATCCTTGTCGGTAACGCCCTTGTCTATGGCCCTCATCCCCCGATGGCCGCAGTTCGTACAGATCATGTCGAGGTAATATTTGTCGTCCTTCTTCATCGCTCGTTCCTCCTCATCGCCGCCCCAGGGCCGGCCTCCAGATATTGCTTGTTCGCTTCAACCTGGCTGGGGCAGCGACGGCGAGGAGCGAAATCCTCACCGTAAGGGGGTGCGGCCCTTAGTCAACTTTCAGCACGTTCCAACCTCTCAATGATGGTCGATGCTTGGCGCAGCGTGAGGCTTCGCAGGAAGTCCCATTCGGGTAGACAATGACCGTTCTTGTCAGACCGCCACTCAGCACCGGCGTAGTTAGCCAGTAGCTCCTCCACCATCTTTCCGTCCGCCTTGTGGCAGATAGCGAGAATCTTCTTGCACTGGGGTTCGCTCGCCCCGCCTAGTGGTCGGTTGCCTTCTACGGTTTGTACCCCTAAAGGCTCATCCTGGGGCGGCTCCTCGGATTCCTGCAACCTCGCTACGACTCCCTTGCCTTGGAGTTCCGCAAAGCACTTTGCGTAGGTCTTGATGGTGCCGACCATGATGGCGATCTCCTCACCAGTCGGCGGCTTCTCTAGCGGGAGGTGTAGGTAGATGCCCGCATACCTGTCGAACGCGCCCTCCTCGGTGAACGAGAACGTTATGAAGGGCTTGCGTTCTTCGTCCTTCGGTTCAGCCATCACTCACTCCTCCTTGCTGCGCGGTAAGCCCGCCTTGCCATATTGGGGACGATGCAAGATGTAGCGAATTCATCCTCGGTGCCTTCAAAGGTTGCCGCCTCGGCTTTGAGGTCATTGAAGGCAGCGCGTCGCATAAAAACCACAATCATGCAATCGTCGCAGAACGCTTCGCACTCTTCACGATAGACGCGCATCGGCTCCTGGCACTTAGGGCAGCGCTTGCTACCCATCACTCACTCCTCCTCTGTCCAGCGATGCCCACAGCCGGGGCACTCGACTTCCCGCCCATTGCCTGTCGAGCGCGGTGTTACGCTGTGGTTGCACTTAGGACAGTTCATAGGGGCAGGCTTCCTCTGCGGCCAGATAACCTGATGCACCTGCTTGACATCCTTCTTCCCTTGTGGTTCACTTGTCATGGAATCTATCTCCCCTGAGGGCTTGGGCGCTTCATGTCTAGGCCCTCAACTCTCTCTGCCGCCAGCCCTGAACAGGCCCCGGCACACCGCATCGCTCGAATAGCCTCCCCCCTTCTCCTTTCCTGTAGTGCGCGAATCGCTAACTCGGTGAACACCTGGGCATCCAGGCACCACAGAACCGCTACGCTCCTGGCCGATACTGGCCTCGCCACATCGTCCGCCTCCCTTCCTTCCCAGGCCGGCTACTGTTGGTTCCTTCTTTATCCATAGCAGGGCTACAATCCCTGGTCTGTCTTCCCACTTGTGGCAGGCAGGACAGACAGGCGTATCTAGCTCGCTCGTCCATTCCTCAGCGCAATAAGGGCAGCGGTAGAGGATTGCTGTCGTCATCGGTTCCTCCATCGCTCGGCGTAGCCCCACAACACATCCAAGCCCACCAGCGCGGCCAGGACGCCGGCGCAGATCACGTATGCCCACAAGATGTCAGGCATAGTTCACACCCTCACTTCCTGCTGGCCGGCATTTGTCCTCAGATACTGTCCTGCCGTGCTTGCATGTCTATTCATAATCTTGCCGATCTCCACCAAATCGAACCCCCCACGCCACAAGGCCCACATCGCCTCCCTCCGTGCCTCTACGGTTTCAGCAACCCTGCGAGGCCCTTTAAGGTCGGCAAGGGTCAGCCCATGTTTCGCAGCTATCTCTTCAAGGTCGGGCATTACTCGTGGGCGTCGTGTCATGGTTCACTCCCTCAGTTCCGAGTCGGGCACCAGCCTACAACCCGGGAACCGCTTGAAGGTGCGCCTTAATGCGTTAGACACATTCCTGGCCGAGACGAAGACGGTGAACCTCTTTACCGTGACCTCCTTCGTTCGGGCCTCCTGCATATGGAGGTCAAAGGTTACGGGATATGGCTTGTGCATGATGTTTCCCCCTCAGTTCTGCCACTGCATCTGTTCGGGCCAGCCAGGGTCGAGTACCATACCGTGATGCGGCCAGCCAACCGTGAAGCCGTAATCATCGCCCTGAGCCAAGAGGAACATGATGTCGCGCTCCAATGCCCAGTGGATGTAGTGTTCCCGCTCTATGATCTTGCGCTGTACGGCGCGGCGTATCCGGCGATAGGCTTCAGGCGTCATGCTTCCCTCCAGCCGTGATGGTGACGGGCCGCGAGCCTTTCGGTGCGCGGTCTAGGTAGACACGTATCTGGCTATCGAACCACACCGTATCCTCACCCTCCTCCATGTGATAGCCCATATAATAGGAGTGCCGGGGCATGGCCCACCCTTCCGCCAGCACCGTAGGCGCTTCCAGCGGCTCGGGCTCGAGGGCGGCGAGCTTGGCCTCGGCTTCCTCGCACCAACGCTTCCAGCTATTGCGTTCCTCTGTGACTTGTTTGAGTTTGCGCTCTAACCGTCGGCAATCAGCAGCCAGATCAGCATCCCTGTTCATGCCTTCTCCTCCTCACCAACTAAGATTGAAGGGATACCCGGGGGGAAACCATTCAGCCAAGTACCAGAATTTGTCATAGCAGCCTCCGAAGTCTGCGGCCCAATACCAGCCAAAGAAGGAATCAGGGTCATACGCCTTAGCCAAGCCAACCACCTTGAGATGAGCATTGAGCATGTTAGCGTTGTGGCCAGGCGAATCGCGCCAGAGTTGAAAGATCACCTGGGGATCATCGCTGCCTGCGGCTAGGTTCTCACTCCTCCAGTTGCTGCAGTCGTAGCCGAGGTCTGTCATGCGGTCGAAGGGGTTTCGCCCTAGCGAGTCGGTGTGGCTGAAGTAGTCCTTTTCGGCCATGTCTCGCACCATCCAGCGCGCTGCCTCCGTAAGTCCGGGCGACGGATGGAGCGGCCGCAGGCCATACTCGATACGGTAGTCATTGATGAGACCAAGCAAGGTCTGCTCAGGTGCGGCAGCAACCGAAGGCAAGAAGAAGAAGGCTAGCAGGGGCAGGAGAACCAGTAGCCGGCACATTATGCCTTCCCTCCATCCCGGCGATCTGACTCCCACCAGCGACGCCTATCACAGCCAGGACAGCGGTCAGGTGCCTTGGGCTTGCGGGGATGCCAATGATGGCCGCACTTCTGACAGCAGAAGGTTGGGAGCCCTAGTTCGATGGCTTGGCGATATGTCACCATACCCCAATAATGCGGTATAATTGATGGACTGTCAAGCCCCCCTGGGCAGAATCTTGGGACTTTTTTCGCGGGATTTTCCCCAACGGCGCTGCTCGTTGATAGAATGGGCGGGTGGTGTTAGACATAATCACGGCTTACCTCTTCGACTTAGAGGCCGCAGGGCGGTCGCCCCTGACGATAATGAGTTATCGACAGCACCTTACGCACCTGGCCCAATTCCTCGGAGGCCGGCGTATCCGGCGGGTCTCCACCGAAGACCTCCGCGCATATCTGGTGAGCCTGTCGAACCTCAAGCCCAGCACGATCCGGGCCCGCTTCACCATCATCTCCTGCTTCTTCAGGTGGTGTGTCGAGGAGGGCGTCATTCACGAGAGCCCGATGACTCATGTTCGTCAGCCAAAGAAGCCTTGTCAACGCCGAGAAGTCTTCAGCACGGGGGAACTCCTCTCTCTCTTCGAGGCCAGCGAACGCACCCGCAACCCGACTCGGAACAAGGCCATGCTCTGCCTTCTGCTGGATTGTGGATTGAGGGCGGCGGAATTGCTCTCCTTGAAACTGGAATCCTACAACCCCGCTAGCTCGACGCTCACCATCCAGGGCAAGGGCCAGAAGGTGCGCGTTGTCAGGATGGGCGCACGTTGCCGGGAGGCGTTTGAGGCGCACCTACGGGGAGTAGACGGCCATCTCTGGGACATCACAGGGGGAGGTTTCAGGGACATGATCCGCCAGGTGGGGGAGAAGGCGGGTGTCCACGCGAATCCTCACAAGTTCCGACATAGCTTCAGCGTCCGGTTCTTGGATGCTGGCGGGGGTCTCGATTCGTTGCAGGTTCTCCTAGGGCACTCTGACATCGGCACGACGATGATCTACACACAGATGGGCCAGGAAGCCCGTGCTCTCAGGAGCCTTGCGAGGTACTCCCCGGTCGACAACCTGCCCATCGCTTCATAAGATGATTATACCACTAGCCTGGTCTTCCCATCCATGTGCATCGTTTCCGCGCCTCTTCGATGGCCTTGATCTCGGCGCAGTAAGCCCTTGCCAGGCATCCCCATTGGCCCTCCTCTTCCCCTGGGGACTCGCCCTCGTTGTGACGGATGGCGCTGATCATCCTCATTTGGGTTGCCAGCGTTACCCCGTGGGCGACGTCGGCCAGGTTCATCAGGTGCATCTCGGTTGCCCGCAATTGCGCGAACTGATCCTCGATCACTTCTTTCTCCTGACTCTTCACGAACGTCTCATCAAACCAATTGAGGTCACAGTTGACCCCGTGGAGATCGGTTGTTCCCTTATACTGCCAGCCGACTAGCTTCTCCCGAGTCCAGCCACCAAAGAGTTTCACCGTATGCAGTAGGTTCTCAGGCTCGTCGGTCAGGAAGGCGGGATATTGAGCCGCCCACAGGGGGTAATCGCTGAAGTTAAAGCGGTTCTGCCACCACCAACCCCCTGTGTAGATGATAGGCCGATGCCCCATTTCCTTCACAGCGTCCAGGGCTTCTCTTACCATCTTCCCCGTCACGCCGTCGATCTCTACGTCCACGGCCACGAACCACAGGCTGCTACGATAGACTTGGGCTTCAGCGAGTCCTGCTGCTACCTGCTGGGCAGCGTTCCATCCAGTCCAGGGGGCGATCAGGACGTAGGCAGCCACGTTCAGGCCAGCCTGGATAGCCGCCCCCAACTGCTGCCCAGCGTAGCGGTTCACGGTCCGGCCATGAAACAGGCCCACTACCGCTAGGCCATAGCCGTCTGCTTTAACCTTCCGCCACTGGTCTATGGTGATCTCGCCAGAGTAAACGGATACGTCGATCCCGCGCATCGCACTCCTCCTTCTTGCCTTTCATCGCCATCAGGAATTCTCCACAAGGATGCAGGAACGTGTTATGCTTCTAGGCCAGGAGGTAGGATTATGAAGATAGTGTCTGTTGTCACGGTTGGTACGATTCTCCTTTTGGTGATGGTTTCGTGCGGAGGCGGGGGCGGGTCGGATCCCAATGGTTGGGCCAAGGCTGATCGCGAGGCTCTTACCCAAGATTGTATTGAATATGTGATCGCTGAGGGTGACCTCAGCGATTCTCATGCCTCGCGATATTGCAGATGTTGGGTGCGCGGGATGGAGGCGCACTACACGGTGGAATATGCCGATACAATCATCAACGGGGCTGAAATGCCTGACCTTGAAGTGCTCAACATTGGGATAGAGTGTCTCTCCGAATAAGGAAGAATGTGCCAGCATCTTGCCCTAACCCTCTCCGGGGCTTAATTATGCCACCCCCAGAAATCGCAGTACCGGAATCAGCGCGCCGGCCACAGTGGTGAAGGCTTCAGGGTCTACCGTAGCAGGGGCCGCACCGCCCACAATGGTCAACGTACCAGACAGGTCTGGCTCGGTCGCTATGTGCGCCTGCAGCGTGATGTCGTAGGTGTAGCGGGTGATCGTCTTGGCGCTCGTGGCGTAGACGGAGTGGCAGATGAGGATGATGTAGTTGCCCACCTCCACGTCAAGATCGGGATCCACATCCACCGTCCTGACGCCCGTACCAGCACCACATACATCCGTCACGTTGATGAGCCTCGTTTGGCCATCCTCGGTGTAGAGGGCGATGCGCACGGCGCTAGTCGCGCCGCCTCCCGCGCCGATGTTGTAGAGGATCGAGGCGACAGTGATCGGTCGTGGTACGTAGATTACGCCCAGGTGAGCGGTGGTGTTGTTCGCGGCCAGGGCGATCGCAGCAGACGCGCCCACTACCGCCTCCACCGGCTGTGGAAGCGACGAGCGCGCCGCAGCATGCAGGACCAGCATATTGTCGCGAATCTGCTCGTCGAGTATCGCCTTCGTGACCAGCTCGCCCGCCACCCACGTTCTCGGTGCGGTCCACATAGCCGTTTCCCCCTAATACTCCAACCGCGTGGTCGTTCCCAGCGCGCTGGCGCTGTGCTCCACTATCCAATAAGCGCCTTCGCCCGAGCACGAGACCAGCTCGTAGGTCACGATGTGGCGGGTCTTGCCCATGTCGATGGCGTGGTGGATGTTCTCGATGTAGAAGTCATCGGCGATGCCCAGGCCGGAGAAGTCGTCCGCGTCGATCGTGATGCGGTCGCCGACCTGCCCAGCCAAAGCCTGGCACATCGCAGCATCCGACTTGCTTGCTACGAAGGTCAGGCGCAGGCGATCGTGAGGGTCTTTGTACCTACTGATGATGTAGTCACAGAAGTTCTCTGCGTCTTCGGCATCCTCGCCTAGCCACTTCGGCGGCAGGGGATAGACCCGCAACCCGTAGGACACAATTGAGGCCGCATCCTCTCTGGCGACGGGCATCGCAGGCCCCTTTCCGTAAGGAATCCCTCGTGCCCGCAAAGTCGTCAAGCGCACATAAGATGGGGGATGGGGTGCCGAACAATTCACCGTGAATGTCATCTCAGTGGCGCTCTTTACGACATCCGTAACCGTCAGCCAGGCGTTCTGGGCGGGAATACTAGAGATGATGTCGGTGCCGACCACGGGCGTCGTCCAGGGGTTGACGTAAGCAGCGGCGAGACTGCCCTGCGATTCGGTTGGGTATTTGGCGATGACCTGTATCGACTCGCCGCACAAAACAGCTCGCCCATGTGTGCCGACGCACAAGCTCGTGTCTGTCCACAGCACGTCTGGCACCCCTGGAACGGCTGAGGTTTCAATATCTGGGCCTTGGATAAAGACCTGCACGCTGTTGTAGATGCCGCCTAGCGGGTCGAGCTGTTCAACTCCCGTGATAGGCAGATCGGCACCACTGTCCGAGAAGGTTGCCTGGGATGTCAGCGAACGAGTGGCCGTTAATCGGTGCCAGCGGTCGGTGAAACCATACAGAAATCCCTCTGCAATGAAATGGCGGGATGAATTTGTGCGGGTGGAAAGGAACTCATAGAGCAATCCAGGTTCGGTATCTTCCATCTGGCGGCACAACTCCAGGCCAGTCGCATCATTCGCTGGATAGAATATCCCCGTTTTCGTCTTTCCCGTGTCCCAGTCGTATACGGTATAAAATGCATCCCAATATGCATATAGAATGGCCCGAATCCAAAGCCCTACCCAGGCGACGTCCACAGGAAGGTCGAGCTTCTTGGCCGCTGCAAGGGCGGAAAGTGGCCCTTGGCATTTGAGGGTGGAGACATGAAGCGCCCCTACAGTGGAGACGGATGGGGTAATCGCGTCGATGGTCCCCGCCCAAAGCCCCCGGTAGACCTTCGTATCCAAGCCTGCCTCAGAGGAAATCGCCCCGCCAGATTCGGTAAGGGATAAGTGGAGAAGCCAAGAATCAGCCCGCGTACCCGACACCTCATCTAGCTGCCACCATGGATAGAGGATAAAGTTGCCCGCAACATCGTAGGCGAGGTATTGCCCATCGGTCTCGCTCACACCAAGCTCGCTTCTGTCGCGCCCGTAGCCTCCGTTGTAGAGCCAGGTCAGTTGGTCTGCCGTTAGGTTGGTGCCTGTGGGCTTCCAGATGGCGATTGGCCCTGTGGCACCATCATGCCAATAGGATACAGTGTTGAGAACCATACGCCCGACCTGGAAGGCTGCCGTGCTGTCGCGTATGCCGCCTGCTGTTGCCTGCGTATCGTGCGCCCCCACGTTGACCGAGATGCCTATCTCGTTGGCCGTGGGGTCGTGATACATATGCACCATGCACAGCGTATTTGCGGGGATATTCCCAAAGGTAGTGGCAACAACCTCGGCGTTCGCCGTATGCGCAACGTCTCGAACTATGAAAGTGAACTTGCTGCCATTTGTGTATAGCGCATACTCGTAATCGCTTCCTGCGACAAGGTCTACCCCCTTAAACACGATTCCCTGCGTATTGCCAGGCGTTACGACCTTGACCCACACCACCATGTCCCAGTAGATGTCGCCCACGGACAAGGCAGCGTGGTCTACGTGCGTCAGATAGCGCGTGTTGGCGGCCACGAACTTGGCGGCCAGGCTCGACTCCCGCAGCCCTGCCGAGAGAGCGATGGGGCGGTTGGTCTTCAGGTAGCCGGAGAGCGGCGACCCCGCGTTGTTGGGGCTGTACTTCCCGTCATCGTTCCGCAGGAGGGCGCTGAGCTGCCCCGGCGTCCACCGCCCGACCGCAGAGTCGAAGTCACGGCCGCGCATGGCCTCAACCGACATAACATCGCCGGTCAAGTTGTCATCCGGATCGAATAGATACTTATATGCCCCCGTGTCACGCCAGGCCACTTCTAGCAGGTAGTCGATGTCTAGGGTCATGCGAGCCCCCCAGTGCCCCTGAACTTGCCGTGCCGCAGGGCGTCCCCCATGACCTTCTCGACATCGCGCTCGCTGAGGATCGAGCCTTGAACGTGCATGTGGATCTCGTTGATGTAGGTGTCACCGCCCGGCGTAATGCCATGCCCCAGTGGGATGACGGCCTCAGGGCCACGCTCACCCAGGAGAGCCAGCGTGGGCCGCGTGACGATGCCTCCGTGCTGCATGGGCACCGCACCCACGGCCACCTCGCCAGTGTCCACGTCGCCGCCTCCCACGCCCGCCAGCGCGGTGGCGACAGCAGCCGCAGCGTCGATCCACAACTGTGCCCACTGGTCGGCCAGGGTCCCCGATCCGGTGACGAACCCCTGCTGGTTCAGCAGGAGGTGGTTGAAGTTCAGCATGATGTCGAACACCGTCTGGGAGTGCGTCCGATACCACTCGCGCAGAGCGGGCGACAGCTCTTCTACATCCCCCTGCCATAGCCCGAGCTGCTTGCCCTGTGCGAAGACCATCCCCGTGAGCGTGTCCATCGTGGGGCGGCCCTCGACCTGGGCGTCCATGAAGGCCCCGAGGTACTTCGTGGTAGCATCCCACTCCTCGCCTTGATCCACCAAGACGTCCTTCTGTGCCAGGAGGTCTTCCATGTGCTCGCGGGCGGCCTTGCCCGCGGCTGTCTCTGTGTCGCCAAGGGCTTTGAGGCTTTCTATCTTACCTTCCAACTCCTCTATACTGGCCTCGATTGCCTCACGCTCCCCTTCTTGCCCCTCCTCAATGCTGTCAAGCTCTTCCTTCCTAATCAGAATGAGCTTCTCCCAGTGCTTGATGGCCATCTCATCCAGGTCAGTGAGGCCACGCTTCACTCCTGCCAGTTGGTCTATCTTCGCGATCTCAAGGTCAAGGGTAGCGATGCCTAGGTTCCGTTGGGCCTCTTCCTCTGTCGTGATGCCGAGCAGCCCCTTGATGGAGTCGGTGGCCTTGTCGATGTTCTCCACCATGTCCTGGAACATCTGGGCAACGGGGCCGACTGCGTCCGTGCCCATGAGGACAAGTGCATCCTGGGCATCGCCGGCGGCCTCGATCTGGTCCCTGAGTCCCTGGATTGTTCCGTCGATGGCCTCAGCAAGAATGTCGTTGGCCTCGCCCGTTCCCCGGAGGGCATCACGCTGCTCCTCAAGGAGGCCGATCTGTGTTTCCCAAAGCGGCACGAGATCGGCGCCGATACCAAACACCTGCTGCATGGCATCGCTGAGCTTGAGTTCGGTGATCGTCGCCTGGTAGTTCATGACGTTGAGGAGATTGGTAGCGCCGAGAAGCGCAACGAAAGAACCACGGGCATCGTCGGCGGCGCTAGCCGCGCCACCTAGCCCACCGGCAGCTCCATCGGCAGCACCACCGACTCCGCCGGGGCCAGGACCCAGGACGGGGACTAGAGCCTTTGCCTCTGTGTATAGCTTTCCAGCCGCGCCAGCGACGGCCTGTATCGCGCCCCGTAAGCCAGTTGCTACGCCACTCGCAACCGAACTCACAGCCTGAAATGCGTTAGCTGCGTTTGCGGCACCGGTAAGGTTAAAGTTGAACTCGTTGAGCATTGCGGCGGCATTTGCGGCCTCGTCCGCTATGCCTCGAAGAGCTCCTGCCACCTTCTCAGCGCCAGGTATCCAGCCCGGGATTGCCTCAGCCACAGATGCAAGGCCACTCAAAACTGCCGCGATTGCACCCATTAGGGTGGCGATCATACCGATGATAAAGTTGACCACTGTCTCAGTGGCGCTCCGAATAATCTGCCAGGCAGAACCCCAGTTGGTAGCCAGCCTGTGGATGCCCACGCCCAGGGCGATGATCGGGATGAGCGGCGCGCCAAGCACAACCGCCACAACCTTGATCGGTGCGGGGAGGCTCAGGAACCAGTCCCTCGCCCGCCCTATGGCGGCTGTGATGTCGTCCCAATGCTTGACAGCCAGGACGATGGCGGCAGTCACCCCAGCGATGGCGGCCCCAACAGCAATGAAGGGCCAGGTGGCAGCGATGACAGCCACAGCAGCCGTTCCAGCAGCGACAGTCAATGCTATGAATGCGGCCACAAGAGCGGTGCCGATGATAGCAGCCGCGGCCGCGCTTATGGCCCCGGACTCCGTAAGCTCATCGCCGAGGAGTTTCAGCTTGTCGATGATCGGGCTGACCGCCTCCCCGACCTTGCTCAGCGCTTCCTTGACTAGGTCTATTCCAACTTGCAACCTTGGGAGCCACTCATCTGCAAATGACTTCAATACTGGGCCGAGCTTCATGGCGCTCGAAAGGACGAATAGTTGGGCTTCCTTCCACTTGACCATGGCGGGCAGGAGGGCCGTGCCGATCTGCTCCTGCATATCGCCCATCTTGTTCGACATCTGCGTCATCCCGCCGTCGGCGGCCACAGCAGCCTCAGCGCTGCCCCCGTACTCCTTTGTCAGTTCGGCGAGGATTACCTTCTGAGCGCCGGCCACATCACCGACATCCACCAATGACTTGACCAAGGCCTTCTGGCTCTCGGTGAGCCTGACGCCGACCTTCTGAAGAGCCGTACATCCAAGGACCGGGTCTTGCAGGGCCTTACCAACCATGATGGACTGCTGCTTCAGGTCGGTGCCCATTGCGGTGGCCATATCCTGCACGGCTTTGATGGTGTCTGGAAGGACTTCCTTGCCGATGGCGGTGAAGGTCATGAGCATGTTCGCGGCGGAGATGGTCGCCTCGTCGCCATAGTTGGTAGTCTTCTGGAGTTCGGATGCAAGGTCCTTGATCTCATCGGCAGTCACTCCTGCCGCACCGCCGGTGGACTTGAGGACGGCATCCAACTGGGCTTCGACGGCAGCCTGCTCCTTGGCTTTGGCAGTGCAGTCGCTGAGGAAGCCCGTGAGCTTTTGGACGCCGCTAGTCATCATTTGGGCCGCGAGGAAACCACCGGCGATCTGGGTGACGTTCTTAAGCGCTGCGCCCAGGCCGCCAGCTTTCTTCTCGACGCCGCCGATGACCTTGGACGCGTCATCCTTGCCCTTTATATGTATAGTTACCTCGTTCGCCATAGCTATTCCCGCTCAGACATCCTCTCGATTGCCAGCAGCGACAGGAGGTAAGCGCTCTCTGCCAATACCGCCGATGGCAATTGTCCAAATCTATCGCACAATCCCAACACTAGCCGCGCCTCCACGACCTCAACCGGCATAAGCCCCGGCAGATTCAACTGCCGCCAGCGCTCTATTCTTCGGGTAAAGGGGCAGTCGGGGTCACCTGCGCCTTCATCCATTCCGTGATCAGCGTATTGATGAGCGCAGGATATGCACGCAAGATGCCCTCATAGGTGGCCGGAAGTGGCCCCTGCTCGTCCTCGATGTTCCAGTCGACGAGGATGCCCGCCACAAAGCGGCACAAGCCCTCGATGTCCTGCGATTCCTGGAGCTTCTGGGCCTCGATGAACATTCCCAGGGGATGATCCAACATGGCCCTAACCTCTGCCCCTTTGTATTCGTCCTCGAAGACGAGCAACGCCGTTCTCGGCGCCAGCTTGTACCCCATGAGCTTTCTCCTTTGTTTTCTGTTCGGACTTGTCATCCTACGCCTAGCCGAACGTCGGGACAGTACCGTCTGCGAGCTTGCCAGTGGCCGTCCAGGTCAGTGACCCGTCTGCGCCTCTGTTGATGTTGTAACTGGAGAACACCATCTCCATTGACAAAGTCACGGCGTCAGGGTAGGCAATCGTCACTGTGCGCCCGACCTGGCCAGCGAGGATCGTCCCGATCTTCCTGAACACCAGGTGCGATAGGGCAGCGTTGAACACACCGCTGATGCTGATCTCGGCGTCGCCAAGCAAGAGGAGACGTTCCATCGCCGACTTGTCGATACCAGTGACATCCTGCTCGCCACGGCTCGTGTTCACCGTGAAGCTGGGGGCGTCACCGGAGATGTCCTGGAGGTTGCCCGCGTCGTCGTCGACACTAAGGGTCATCCCCAGTCCTGTAACCTTACCCATGATTTACCTCCTGTTCCTTCCTTGGGGCTACTTCCTGCATACTGCGACTGCGAAGGTCGCCGGGTTGAATCCAGCTACTGTCGTTGTTACCACTCGTATCCAGCGCCTGATGAGACGTGGCCCCGTGTCAATGCGCTCTGAGGTGACGGCTGCTGCCTCTGCGAAATCCCCATCGGTGATGTCCACATAGGCGTCGGTGTCCGCGTTGTCAGCGGAGTGTTGGAGCTTCACCGTCACGTCGGTGCCCGCGAAGGCGAGCAGGTGCAGGTAAGCTGACAGGCCCAGCACCGTGCTGGTGCGGGTTACCGTTCCGCCTGTGCCACCTACCGTCACGTCCTCTGGGATAGTGAAGCTGGTAGGGCCGACATAGGTAACTATGTACGCCTTGTTGATGTCCGGCGTGGAGCCGACGTGACCCGCGATGACTACCCAGTCACCTGTCACGAAGCCATGCGCGGTCTCAGTCGTGATGACCGAAGGGTCAGCCACGCTCGATGACACGATCGCCACGATAGGCTGCGCCGTGCCCCCTGTGCCCGCTGTGGTGACGTTGACAGCAACCGTGAAGTTGTAGTCATCTACCCTTGTGACCTCATGGTCGCCATTGACTTCGGGAATCATCCCCACATGCCCAGCGATGGTCACCCAATCGCCTGTCGCCAAGCCATGTGGCCCCGCAGTGAGGATGTTAGTAGGGTTGGCTATGCTGGAGGACACGATGTTACTAGCACCTCGCCTCCGCAGTCCGCCATCGAAGCCAGTGCCATCTGTCGCCGCTACGTCAGTTCGGGGACCAGGGGTGCCTGCCTCGCCATATTCCAATTCGGTGCCGTTCGCCTTGACGCTGATGGCGGCGCCGATTAGGGCTCCGTCTGCACCTCTAGCCAGACCGTAGTTGACCTGCTTGCCCACCAGAGATGCCGTCATTGTTCCCAGCACGATTCCCCTGAAGTAGCTCGCGATACGGTCAGTAGCTGGGAGCGTGTTCAGCACCTCGTGCAGCCCCTCGACGCCCGCGCCGTCCTCTGGGTTAAAGTAGTTGTTGAAGCCGATCTCACCATCGCCCAGCAAGAGCAAACGCTCTGTGCTCGACTTATCGATGCCCGTCACGACCTGCTCGGCGTAGTTCAAACCCAAGGTCTGGACGGAGCCCACGTCACCTGACAGGTTGTACGTGTGAATGAAGAGCCGATCACCCAACCCTGCTTCCTTAGCCATTGTCTATCACCTCGCTTTTCGCCTCCTCGACCTCGCTGAGTTCCACGTGCTGGCGGACGTTCATCCTGGCCGGCGGGGTGAACTCCTCACCAGCCTTGACGTTCAGCCAGCCACCCTTGTCGTCCCTGATCGAGAAGTCCACCAGAGCGCGATACCTCTTTTCATGGCTGCGTCTCTCTGCAGGAGCGCGGTACTTCTTCCTCTTATCCATGTCTGCCCTCCTAACCAAAGCTCCAACTGTCGTTGATGATCAGCGGCAATGTGATGTCCACCGAGCGGTACATCAGGTGGTTAACCTCGACGTAGCCTGCTTGCGCTTTTAGGGGTGTGCCGAGTTCCCCGAAAATGTCTATGTTCCTCACGTTGGAACCTAGATCGACATCCCCGGCCAGGGCTGTAAACACCTTGTCTATGGCGTTGGCCAGGATCGTGTCGATCTTCTCGGCTGGCTCCTGGAGCATGTTGGTGTAGATGCGGATGGTGTAGACATACAGCCCAGACGCCGCGTTCAGGCCGCTGGCTGCTGCTGCAGGCGTGATGTTGTTCATGTACACAGCGACCGTGAGCCCACTGCCGGGCGCGGCCTTAGGCTCAACCATCTGGACGGTACGGATGGCCATCTTCTTCAGGACGTTGCGCACTTGCACCAGAGTCGCTTCGATGCCCATCAGTTCAGCCTCCCCATCAGCCGCTTGAGGGCCTTGTTGGCAATGCCCTTGATCTCCTTCTGCAACCACTGGCCGGTCTTGCGGAAGGAGGAATAGCCCTTGAAGCGTGTGGTGGCGTTGCGGCTGCCCACGCCCTCCAGCCACGGCCCATAGAGGCTTCCACCATCGGTGATGAGCGCATGTAGGTGGCCCACCATCTTGTCCTGTACTAAGCGCCGGTAGTTGCCTACCGAGCCGCCTTCTGCTGTGCTAATGGCCAGGAAGACGCCCGCCGGACGCTTGCGCAGCATCTCCTCATCCAGATGCTTCTCACCAGCCTCAACCCCATCCTCCAGGATTTCTGTGACGGCCCCCTGCACCTTGCGGGGGGCGTTGTCAAAGACTGGTCCCTTGAGTGTCACAGTAAGCGCTACTGCCATCAAACCGCCCTCGATGCCCGATTGCGTTTGTAGGCATCCTCGGCCCGCTTGCGCACGTCAGCGATGCCCTTGCCACTGACCTCACGGACGGCCTCGCCCTGGCCCACGGCAAGCGTCATGTGGCCCTTCTCCTGCGCCATCGCGTAGATGGTCTCGGCTAGGGCGAGCTCAGAGATAAGTCCAGGCGGGACGTTCTTCGAGATGAGCGCCGCGATGAGGTGTTCCGCCGCTGTAGTACCTACTGCCGCACGCTCGACGGTCAGTGTTCTCGGGACGTAGACCGATGCATTGTCCAGGTGGGAAGCGAGCACAGAGCCATCGTAGGCCCGCCTGACGGTCAGGATGTTGCCGGCAATGCCTTCCACCAGCATCCGCTCGGCGTCAATGGTGATGACCTCGTTCACCTTGACCTTCGTGCCAAGATCAACTGTGATAGCCACGACTGCCTCGTCAGCAGTGATGTCGCCCACCATGTCCACGTCGGTTGTGGTGTCCAGCAGGGCCTTCGCTGTCACAATCATGCGCTCGGTGCCGATCAGGATCAGGTCTCCAACACCTATGAGGGATGAGTCCGTGACAGCGATCGTCGTGTTAGGTGCTGCCGGAAGGTACTCATCAGCAACGGCCAGGGCGCCGGCAGCGGCAGAGGTCTCACAGAAGCCCCAGCGACCAGTGACCTCGATGGCTCTCTGCCAGGTGTCGCCGGGCCGGAAGGCGGCGGCGGCCGAGAGGTCAATCTCGATGCGGTTGTAGGGCGGTCCGTAGTTGGCGGGCTCCTCGAAGTAGTCAGCCGCCACGATGGTGACGCCGCCGGAGACCACCAAAGTCGATGCCAACAGGTCAGCATCTAACCAGTAGCGGTAGATGGTAGGGGACTGGGTGTTTGGGTAGGGATAATACCTGATTGCCGTGAGAGGGTAGAACCAGCGATTGAGGACGCGCTCGATTTCGCGGGAAGCGGACTCCAGGAGACGGTCGATAGAGGCGTGTTCATCGGAGCCGTTCAGACCAGCCGCTGCCTTGACAGCCTCGCGAGTGCAATACCAGAGTCCCATTTTGTCCTCCCTAGCGGAAACTCTGCCAGTGCCCCATAGGGCAATTGAGAGTACCTTGCTTGTTCTCGTCTAAAGGTTCCCCACACTTCGGACAGGCAACCGGCGAACGCCGCCTGTCCTCCTCCGCCATTTGCCTGGCTTCCTTGAGAATTTGCAGCAGAGTGAAAGGGCCGATGGGTGGGGCAGCGATCTCAACAACATCGAGAAATGGTGTAGGCACTATCGCCACAGCTATTGCAGGCGTTAGTTGTAGAATCAGAAGGAGAATGTCTATGCCTGGCTCAGGCACCACCGCTGTAGCGACGACAGAAGTAGGAGCAAGTGCCAAGGCTAAGGACAGGGCAGGGGACGGCAGAGCAGCAGTGGCAATCGCTGGGTTAGGCACTAGCGCCAGGATCAGGGACATGGCCGGGGAAGGCACGATAGCTATGGCTGCCGCGGGATCAGGAGTCAGTGTCCTCACAAGCGCCAGCGCGGGCTGAGGAACCGCTGCCGTCGCCGTGGCAGGAGATGGGGTTAGAGCTACAAGGCTAGTGAGTGCGGGCGAAGGCGCAGCGGCTATGGCTATCGCAGGATCTGGTGTCAGTGTTCTTGTGAGCCCAAGAACGGGGGAAGGCACTGCTGCTTGTGCTACAGCGGGCGTAGGTGTAAGGGTGTTCCCTTGGGTAATGACAGGAGAAGGGACAACGGCAATTGCGACGACCGACGTGGGCTCAAGGGTAATTGCCCCGATAGATGGAGAAGGCACTACTGCTTGAGCTATCGCAGGAGTGGGGGTGAGTGTCAAGGCCAGAGATGTGGCCGGCGACGGTACGCTGGCAGTAGCAACCACTGGGTCTGGTGTCAGCGTCCTCACAAGCGATAGCGCAGGCGAAGGCACTGCAGCCGACGCTACCGCAGGAGTGGGAGCCAGGGCATATTCCGAGCCCAACAGAGGACCGGGGACGGCAGCCTGGGCGACGACAGGGTTGGGTGTGAGCGTATTCCCCTGGGTAATGACAGGGGACGGTACAGCCGCCGATGCTGCCACTGGCGTCGGCGTGAGCGTCAGTGCCAATGATAGGGCCGGGGATGGCACTGCGGCAGTAGCTACTGCGGTAGCAAGCGCCAGAGTTAAGACTAGGCCCAGCACGGGGCTGGGGACAGCGGCGACGGCTACGACAGGGTCGGGCGTGAGGGTCTGAGGAGCGCCACCCGCCGTGTATTCGATGTGAAGCTTGGCGGCATTGGCACTAGCCGTTTCATACATCCGGAAACGAAGGTTGCCAGAACCAGATGACCTGGGGTCAAGGAAAATGACCATTGCCTGATTATTGGCCCAGCCATCTCGGTCAACAATCTCCTGCACCACATCAACAATGCTAGGGCTAGGCTGGAACTCAGCACCAATACCAGTATCTATCCAGGGTACACTTTCACTTGTGCGGGCGCGGCTCGTTACATCGGCCTCCACACTAAAGTTGTTGGCGTCATCAACGTCGTTGCCAAGAATGTCCACGCAGGGGTCGTCGAAGGTGGTGGAAACAACCCATACACTGAGATACGCCACACCTACCGTTGCGTCCGCGGGGACGCCGACTGTAGTGAATCGGAACCCTGCATTTTTCCTTAGACTAGGAACGGGTGATGGGGAGATTGTGATGTAGGGTTCTGTGCTAGAGAAGCCCGAATCGTCGTCCTGCTCGTTGGCATCATCCGCGCCCGCCCCCACCTGCTCGTCTACGTCTACATCCACCACGAGCGGGTAGGTCGCCGTTTGCACGAAGCCCAACGGGACGCGGTGTGAGACGTAGAGGGCGTTACCGACGCGCTTGAAGCGGAACGTCCCTAGCTGCTGGTTGCCTTCCGCATCCCACGAGCGGGGCAGGTTGAACCACCAGAGGATATTCCCGTCGCCATCCCTGAACTCCACGAGGCCCTGGGTGGCGCATTGCTTCTGGTCCCAGGGCTCTCCGTTGATCCAGGGCGTGACGCCCTTGCTGTAGGCGAAGATGAAGTTGAGCTCGAGGACAGGTTCGCCGCCGTCGAGGATGAACTGCTCCACAGGCGGCAAGGTGGCGGAATTGTCAATCGTGAGCCGCTTGGCCAGCCGCGCCGTCTGTGCCTGCCAGGATATAGAGACACCTGAGCCGTAGCCATTCGGCCAGGTCAGCGTATCGTCATCAACCGCTGCATCCAAGTTCGCAGGCATGGAGATGGGCTGTATCTGGTCGAGGGCATTGGAGTATTGCAGCGCCATCGGCTGGAAGCGCACCCACTCCGAGCCGTTGCGGTACTCGATGACCTGGCCAGCGTCGAGGCGGGACAGCGCCCGCACCTGGAAGCCCGCATGGACCATCTCCCAGTTCCAGGGCGCGACGGAGGGAAGGAAGGCGGTGTCTATCTCCTGCCACTCGCCGTCCTGATAATGCAACGGCCCAACGGCAGAATCGAGGGCAAAGCGCTGCCTACCGTTGGGTGCATCGGCTAGACGGTGCTTCAGGCTGTTCCGCCCGCGCTCGACTACGACGGCTTCAGGGTGTGCCGCCAGGACGCGAGCACGGACCTCAGCAGCAGGATTAGCCACTCAGAGCCTCCTACGTTATCTGACCAATTCCCTCCGCGTTCCAGGTGATGTTCACCACGCCGCCGTTGCCGTCGAAGGGGAAGCCCACGCCGGTGCAGGTGTCTATCCAGTAGATGGGGATGCTGTCGGTGTCGTTGGTGACGTGCTTGTAGATGACGATGCCTACGTTCTGGCGAGTGCCCACTGCGAGCGCTGCCCAGGCCGGAGCCAGGTTATCGGCTGTGAACTCGCCACGGTCATTGGCCTCGTCCGCGGCCACTGCCTCGCCAGTTAGCGGCACACGAGCGTAGCCAACGCCATCACACTCGTCCAGGGTGGTGAAGCCAGTGCCACCGTCGGATATGATCTGCATGTCCTTCTCGGTATCACATGTGGTGTTGCTCATGACCATGAACATGCGGATGTCATCGACGTCCATGTCGATGTCGCCAGACAGCATCTTGGCCTTAGCGTAGGTGTACTGGAAGTTCGCCATTTCTCACTCTCCTTCTATCGCTGCTTGCGTTTAGCTCAGTCCCACCATCGGGTTCATGATGGCGTAGAGGTCTTTGACGTTGACTCCCGTCAGCTCCTTCCCACAGAGGAAGGGGATCGCCAGCCGTCCATCGGCCTCATTAGCGGGTGTGGCCGTCAGGCTGCTGCACCCGATTGTCAGCGGGGTAAGGGTGTCGTCCATGTGCAGGTAGGCGCCTGTAGGCACGCTCAGGCCCGTTGGGTTGTCGTCCACGCCGTCGATGTAGAGGTGGATATCTGGAGTAGCCGCAGTACCATCATAGGTGAACACCACGAAGACGAACTTGCCTGATGTCAGGACGGTGTCGGCTGTGGCGAGTTCCGACGTGCTGTCGGTGGCGTCGTGCAGCTCCAGGATGAGCTTGCCCGCCGCACTGATGCCGAAGCGGAACTCCTCTGCCAAGGCCTCGTACTTGGCCCAGAGGTCTTGGGCCAGGACTGCCACGTTTGGGCGATACCACATACCGCCGCTGAACGGGGCATCTGCCCCACCATCGAAGGTAAAGGCCGCGTTGTCAGCACCCGAGAAGTGGTGGTTCTCGGTCTTCACGAAGCCGTAGTGATGGAGGCCGCAGGGAAGCTCGATGGGGCTGAAGTAGGTCTGGAGGGCGTTGGCCCCGGCCTCGTCACTGGGCACGAAGCCAGCGGCACCTATGGCGGAGATGATGCTCCCCTCTTTCTCCCAGCCCGGAACAAGAAGGGTCTTCGTGGTCCCCAGGATGTCCAGGATGTCGTTTAGCTGGCCCTCTAGCCTGCGGTTGTAGACGGTCATCCTACGTCACGTCTTTCCAGAAGATGAGGTAGAAGTGTCCCGTGGTGTCAACTGGATGGGCCACGACAGTCAGGACGCCCGCTCCGGTCTCGAAGTCGGTGATGGGACGCCACTGCTCCGCGACATAGGCTGCACTGCACATGAGGACTCCGTAGAGTCCGTCAGTAGCCAACATGCCTGCCACAGTGATGTCAACGCCCGCGCCTGCCTCGTCTGCGCCCGCAACCTGCTGAATCGTGAGGTGCGGGGGGTTGTTGAGTGTAACGTAACTCATATCTGTTACCTACTTCCTGGTACTACTATGCCAGCGGCCAGGCCGATGGCGGCGGCAATCCCCCCAATGACGCCCATCTGCAGGGTTCCGTTGTGGTCAGTGAGAAGCCCCGTAACGCAGATGATCGTCAGGCAGAGGATGCCTACAATCGCCACCCCCGCAAACTGCATTCCCGATAGCTTAGGCACTTGTTCACCTCACTTCTGGGCGGGCTGGGGGCAGGAATATCTCCCTACCCCCACCCGCTGTTAGCTACGCCTGCGGGTTGCGGAGGTTGCTGGGCTTACGCTGGACGAGTAGACCCGTGCGGATGGCGATGACACAGCCGAGCTGTGGGTTAGTACCAGTGTCAGCGATGGTCAGGAAGGCCCAGTAGTAGCCACCGGCGAAGTCCATGTCCGCGGCCTCGACGTGGAGCACGAGGATGTCCTGCTCCTCGGCGATAGGGTAGAGCGCGGTGACCGCGATCTCGGACGCAATGACCTGCGTCTGCTCCACCCACAATTCGGAACCGGCAAGCGTCGCCGCCGACTTGTAGAACATGTGGGTGATGACGTCCAAGTCCTTGGGCACGCCGCCGGTTGCGACGTTGCACTGCTGAACGTCGATGACCATGTCATCTCCGGCCGTGCCTACAGCCGACATGACCACGAAGTCGACGCCCTCGCAGTCCCTGAGGCACACGCGCAGGCCGGTGTTGATGGCCGTGGTGAAGTCAACCGGCACGACACATGCGCTGATGTCGTAGTCGAGTCCTAGTCGTTCCATTTCTTTCCCTTCCTTCCTGCCCACCGAGGGGTTTCAATGCCCCTGTGGGCCTAGCTGGTGGGAAGGGTTTTAATGCTCCCCACCAGCGGATTCAGTTCTAGGCAGCCAGGGTGACGAACGGGCTGAGAGTGTCAAGGCTGGCATTTGCCGGGGTGATGGCGCTCTGAATCCAGCCACGACCATCTACGCGCTCGATGATGCGGTACATGGTCTCATCTTGCTGGAAGCGGATGTGCTCGCTGGAACTGGCGGTCATGGTCTGGCGGTCGCCGACTAGGTAGTAGCCGAGGTCCAAGAAGCTTATCTGGCCCTGGTAACCGAGCTTTGCAACCTTCTCCGTGAAGATCACCGGGCGGCCCAGGATGGTCACGGGGGGACCGACTTGGCCGTTGTTGAGCCAGATAGCGCTTCCACCTGCACCGATGGCCAGAGCCATCTGTGCAAGCTGTGGGAATGTGTCGATGCTGGCAACCCAGACTGCCCGGCCGAGAGAGCCAGGAAGCATACGGGCGTACATGTGGACTAGGTTCTGCCAGACGATGGTGCTTGCAACCTGGGCGGCTTCCTTAGCCACGACCACAACGGCAGGGCTGTTTAGGACGCCCTGGGGCTCACCTACGCCACTGCCCGTCAAGAACCCAATGTCCTCAGCAAAGGACATGGCTTCCGGAAGCAGGCCATTGACGAAGGATGCGAAGCTCACGATGCTGTCCTGGAGTAGCTCATTCGGGACTACGAAGCCAGCTGTCAGCTTCTTGGCCTCAAGGACTACCCGGCCGAACTTGGCGTCATTGAGGGCGATGTTGCCCGACTCCGGCGTCCAGTAGACAATGATCCCGCCGTAGACGGAGCCCACGTTTGTGGTGCTGTCAATGGAGGGAAGCGGGACACGCAGGGAGTCCATCGGGATAACGCGAGCACGTGGGCGCACGATGGCAGTCTCCAGGCTCACGCGCAGGATCTCCGAGCGCAGGGTCTCCGGGACCAGGAAACCACCAGCGTCGGGGATGGTCTCGCTGTACGCCTGAAGTTCGATGACGCGGGGGTCAGGCCTGGTCTGTAGATGGCGGTGCCAGATGGCATTCAGGTAATCGGCGGTGCCTTCGAAGACACCGTCAATCTTGGCGCCGGCGGCCTTGGGGTTGTAAAGGGGGCCGTGAACGGGGGTGTCCGGCGTCATTTGCACCGTCAGGTTGGGGCGCTGCACGCCCTGCTCCTTGAGCCACTCCTGCAGTGTCTTCTGCGTCTCCGCAGCGACCTGCGCCGAGATGTCGCTGGTCTTCAGAGTGGCCTTAGCGTAGGCGTGGACGATGGCCTTGAAGATGGCGGGGTCAGCCATAGCCACCTTCATCTTCACCTCGTCATTGAGGAGTTCCTCTAGTTCCTCAGGGGTGGTGGGGGGTACAAACTGGGGCTTAATGTCTGTCCTTGCAGCACACATGCTAGATTACCTCCGTAATCTTCAGACTAGCGGCTTGCCGAAGTGCCGCGGCTTGGTCAAACGGCTCTTCGGCGGGAGCCGGTGGATCCGGTTCGAGAATGGCAGGGGGCTCGGAGAGCGCATCTTCACTATCGGGGCAGTGCTTTCGTGCCTCCGATTCGCTCGAGATGGCCTCCGGCACGTTGTGGTACTTACTCAGGTCGAAGGAGTTCTGGGCTGTGGCCTTTCCCCCGACCTCATCGGCCAGGCCCGCGGCCACTGCCTGCTTCTCGGTGTACCAGGTCTCCGCCTTCATGCGGTTGCGCCAGGTGAGGGCCTTGCTACCGGGGACGCGCTCCTGGTAGATGCTGGCGATCTGGTCACTTGTGGTGTCCAGGCGCACAGCCATTACCCTCATGTCATCCGCGTCACCTATAACAATGTGTTGTGCCTCGTGGATCATCATCGAGGAGTGGCGGGCCATGATTATCTTGTCGCCGGCCATGGCAATCACGCTGGCGATGCTGGCAGCCAGAGCGTCGACGTAGGTGGTCACGTAGGCAGGGTGCCCCTTGAGAGCGGTGTAGATACCGATGCCCTGATAGACATCCCCGCCGGGCGAATTCAGGTGGAGGTTGATCTTGCCGGCCAAGACAGTGCGGAGATCGGCCATAAACGCTTCGGCAGAAACGCCGCCATAACCGATCTCGTTGAAGATGAAGAGATCAGCCTCTTCACCGCCTAGGTTTTTGATCTCGTACCAAGAAGGTCTATCCATGGCTACCTCCTATGAAAATGCCTCACATTACACTCGCACTTGGGGTGGGCAGGAATGGTGTCATGCCCACTGGAAAACACTTCGTCGATGCCAATGTCGCCATCGCCCTCGTTGCCAAGGCAAAGACTACAAGCTACGCCCTGAGTCTCCCATCGCTTCCCGTCGCGCCCCGAGAGCTGCGCCGCCTGCTTGCTGCCCTGGCCGTGGGCGATGGCCGTCTCGGTCCGAGCGGTCAGCGCAGCGCGATCCTTGCTGAAAACGATGTCGTCCCTCAGGCTCTTCTGGAGGGCCTTCAGGCTGTCACCATTGGCAATAGCCGTCGCCACCAGGCTCCTGACCCGCTCGAGGGTATACTCCGACAGGCTGTGTCGTCCGCCCACCGTGAGCAGCTCGCCAGCGCGCTCCTCGGCGAACTTGACGGCCAACCGATGTGCCTCCACTTGTGGCATATAGGGATCAACGACAACAGCCGCGGCCTCGAAGGCATCCACAAGAGCGGCCTCTACGTCCTCGTGATAATCTGTATACCAGTCGGTGTATGTGGGGACGGTCATTTCAGGTCGTCCTCATCCAACTCTTCCAGGGTCTTGCGAAGTTCGGTGTTTAGGATGCCCGAGAAGAGGCTTTGCATCCTCTTCTCGTTGGCCTTGCGCGGACCGGCCTTGGCGAAGGGGTTGGGAGAGGCGACGGGGTTGGGTTCAGGCTCGGGCTTGGGGGAGGCCGACACCTTTATTTCAGGCAGGTCCAGCTGAACCAACACATCGGCCTGGTCGAAGCCGGAGTCTATCAGCATCTTCGCCGCCGTGACCGTCTGCACCAGCAACGTGCCTGCAGCGGCCACGTCCTCTGGGACAGGCGAGTCATACCCGAATTCCAGGCCGGCGCCACTGGTGCCGTACATGGGCAGGAGCTTCGTGTTAAGCGCCCTCTTGATGCGCTCCAGGCGGGGGGTGATTAGCCAGCGGGCGAACACCACCTCGGCCGCCTCTGCGTTGGCACGGTTGACGTCGTCCACGGCGCCGAGCATGGGCTTGGGAAAGCCGAACGCTTCCCGGATGATCTCGCGGTTGAGGTGCCGCATCTGCTCAAACTGCATGTCTCGCTGGGTGTACTTGCGGTCAACCCAGGTGCCCTTTTCGAGTAGGGCGACACGGTGAGCATTGGCAACACCCTTGTGCTGTTCCTGCCAGCGCTCCCGAAACTCGTCGAACTCCTCATCGCTCAAGTGCTGATCGAACTGGATGATGCCACCGGGCTCGGCGCTGTTGAGGAAGAAGTTACGATTCCAGGTAGCCGAGTAACGCTCGGAGTCGATATCGACCAGGATGGACTGCACCGGCCCCAGACCGCGGTAAGGGTCGAGGGGATTGGGGCGCTTCAACTGGATGACCTCGTTTGTTTTCCAAGGCATCGGTGGTTCCCCTGGACAGGTGTAGACCCAACCCTTGATGAACTCGACGGGATCGGGTACGGGCTGCACGCGGTCAGGGCGGATGGGCCACAGTTCCAGGGGAGGGCCAAGGTTGGCGTTAGAGCGCCCTACATACCAGATGGTCTCCCCTACCAGATCGAGGTGCTGCTGTATGGTCTCGACAAACTCCTGCTGGTCGTAGAAGGGATTGGGGTGCTCCCACAGGTCGAGAGCGGGGTGACTGAACACCTCCTTTAGCTCCTGCCCTGGCTTGGCCTTTTGGTAGAGGTGCCAGTGCGCACCAGCAGTGGCGGTTATGATGCGGTCTACAATCGCAAAGACGGTGCCGACGCTGCCATAGGTCTTGAGAAGCACCTCGGATCCGCTACCAAGATATCCCCCTATGGCGCGTACGCCTCTGGAAACGTAGAGCGGAGCCCGGTTCTGAAACACGGCCTTTAGGAATGACTGCATCATGCCACCGCCCAGCCGATCAGCAGCAGCGCCACCCCTGTGGCGGCCAGCCCTGGCGCAGGCCCGAAGGCTATGCCCACAGCAACGATGATGCAGCCGAAGCCGCAAACATCGAGCAGCCTGGGCGTCCACTCAGGCTGGAACTTGCTAAGAAGCTTCTTCAGCATCGTTCTGTCGGGGCGCAAACCTGCCAGAGGATTGCCTTGTCTGAGGCAGAAGGCTGGGGGATTTCTGGGACAGAAGGTAGTTCGTGAGGATGGTGACCTTCTTCCTCAGATAAAGCACCTGGGGGGCCAGTTCGGGGCTGACAGGTCCCGGCCCTAGTCGGGCCAGTCGTTCCTCGAGTTCCTTCTTGTTCACTTGTCTCCCTCCTTCTTCTCGCCTTGCCTCCCGATGCACCACTGGCAGGGCTTCAACGCCAGGGCGCCGCACTTCTTCTCTGTGGTGAGCTGAAGGTTCCCGTCCAGGTCAAGCTGTTCCTTCGCGTACTCGAGCCTGTCGCCGGCCAAGATGTCGTCGGTGTTGCAGCGCTCGTCAAGGTGTTCCTTGTCGTGGTAGGTGCCTGTCTTTGAGTTGACAATAATCACTTCTTGCCCTCCCCGCAGAAAATGCATTTAGCCGTGGCATGAGGGAACCCTGCGAACCGATGCTGGCCACTCCTCGAGTTCGGGCACACTACGGGCTTAGGCGGCCGGTATGGTTGCCTTCTCATCCTTTCCCCCCAAAGACCATTCACCACGACTGATGCGTTGTGCTTTCTCAGATAGCAGATCGGCTTCTCGATGGAGGGCTTCTACTACCTCAAATTGGTCAGGATCGATGGCGCCCCCACCCTGTGCCGCTCCTATTGCTGCTATGAGGCAGGAAAACGCGCACCGGATTTCCAGACGCAGGGCCTCTACTTGTAGCACTAGGGCCTCGATTTCATTGCTCATCCGACGTACCTCAACCTGGGGGGGCCGCTGTCCCTGAAATGGTGATTCCCCAGGGCGAGGCCGCACACGCAGTCGTCGTTGAGGCCCTCCGGCGCGCTGTACCTGACGCCCGTCCTGGTGTACTCGTATTCAAACGTCTCCAGCTCGACCACAATCACACCGTCTGGGAACCGAATGTCGGAGCGCTGGATTACCAGGGCCAGACCTTCCATGATCTGCTGCTTGCTCTGGGACGTGAAGTTGAAGCCCTCATAGTTGCCTGGGCCGCGCTGAAGCTCCTCGACGATGGGGTCGCCCACACCGGTTGCGTCCACCAGGGCAGGCACGATGCCGGTCAGCCAGCGGATGCGTTCTATCTGCTGGTTCCACGGGGCCTGGAAGCGGTCGAATCCACAAACGGCCCTGTCCTTGTTCAGCCCGATGCCGACCGTCCAGTCGCTCCCTGCCTTCTTTCCGCGGGCCAGGTCCCAGCCCCAGGCAACGGCAGGGCCTTCTCCCAAGGGCGCAACGCACTCAGCGATGGCGTGTAGGCCAAAGGGGTTCGAGCCATCCTCAGTGGCTTTGGCCAAGTAGAGTTCTTCGAATACGTCCTTCGGTAGTTGGCGCTGGGCATCGAGAACCTCCTCCTCGCTGAGGACCCCAGCCTCGACAGCGTCATGGCAGATGAGCTTGTGATAGGCCATGTTCGGGTCCTTTGCCTCAGCGCGCCGGGCCATGCGATAGGCCCAGTTCCTGCGGCCCTTGACGTTGCTTATGATGCGGACGGGGCCACGGGTCGCTGTGAGTGTCGTGCGCACAGCGAACCAAGCTTCCTCCTTCATGCGTGTCGCCTCGTCCAGAACGGCGGCATATACGTCCTCGCCGTAGAGGGAGTCAGGGTTGTCAGCGCCCTTGAACCAGATAATCGTGCCGTTGGCAAGGGTGATGGTCAGTTCGGTCTCATTTGCCTCGTAGAGTTCTTGGGGTAGGGCGCGCTTGAGGCGACGGAAGGCGATTTTGGCCTGAGGGTAGATAGGTGCCACCCACCAGTAGTTCCAGCCGGCCTTCCCCTGCATCGCCTGTTCGGTGATCCAGACAATGCAGCCTACGGTCTTGCCCGACTTTGTGGATGCCTCAATCACGGAGTAACGAGCAGGGTCGAAAATGGCGTCGTGCTGCTTGGGGTAGAGCCAGGGGCGGGTGTAGACCGCTTCCTTAATTGCCGTTGTCATTCAGCTCCCCAAGCTTCAGGGTGAAAGCCAAGCGGTCACCGTCCTTCCCGGTCAGTTCATGGCGGGTGGTATCACGGAATCGTTCGGGCCGATGCGCCGAAAGGAGCATACGCAGCAGCCAGTCAGAGGACGCCATTGCCCGACGAAAGGCTTCTGCCTCCAAGAGGTCGCAGGCATCTTCCATCGCCTCTTCCCATTGCCGGCGGAACTCCTGAGAACGATTCCTGGCTTTGTAGGCTGTAGTTCGGTCTATCCCCGCCGCCTGCGTTGCCGCCCGCACGTTCGCGCTATTACGCAGCGCAGCGAGGAACACTGGACGCCACCCGTTCGCGTTAGGTGTGGAATTCTCAGGCATCTTTTACCGCCCACCTTGCCGCTTGGAGGCCCTAAACCCCGTGTTTTTTGAATCACTTGCCTTAGCAATTGCCGCCCAAGTTGCCGCTACTTCCGGGCATACAGGCTTCCCCTTGAGGAGGTCATGATCGTCCAGATAGCGCTTACATTGAGGACAGAGGCCCGTGTATCTGATGAGCACAGCCTCAATAAGGGGCGGGAGCTTCTTCTCCATCATGCCCTCTTCACCCTCTCCGTCAGCGCCCTCCGCGCCTTGCTCCATTCCATGATTGCCATCAACCCGCAGTAGAAGAGGCACAGCACCTTCATCGGCTCCGGTAGCGGGAAGTGCTGCTTGCCCTCCAGTAGATCTTCCGCCAACTCCCCACAGATGATGCTCAGTGATATAGCGGCGATGCCGGATGCGATGCCGTAGACCTTGCGCCTAGTCACGCCTTCCTTCCGTCCTGGTGGCAGGTAAGCGGCCTCTCCGTCACCCAGGCACCCTTGCGTTGGACGACCCTGTTGCTGTTGCCACATGCCGAGCAGCGGACCTTCTTAGGCCCTAGATGCGCCGACATTACCCGTAGTGGCTCGGGGCAGTAGGCACAGGGAAGAATGATGTCCATTACGTTCAAAGCGCCTGAGGAATGGAGAAGTGCGACCTTACGCCCGACCTCGCCAGCTCGCGTATCTGCTCGGGCTCCCAGCCCATGAAGCCGCAGATGAGCCCGAACCACTTGCTATGAAAGAAATCCTGGTCCCCGTACTTGGCTGCGTTGTGGATGACAGCAGCCAGCAGAATCTTGAGCCCCGTGTCATCGAAGCAAATCATCAAACAAAAAGGGCCGCCGCCTTCTCAGGCTAGCGACCCTTCGGTTGTTCCGTTCGGATCGGACTTATTTAGTTGTCTACACGGTAAAGTGTAACAGGTTTTGCGAGGATGTCAAGTGGGGAGTTCATCCCTGATGGCTTCCGCGTCCTCTTTCGCGGCAATGTATTCTTCGCCTACTTTGTTGCGGAAACCGCAAGTGCAAAGTAGAAATTGCTGGACATGCGTACCGAGATGGAAGGAAAGTGTTTCCCTATCATCAACCCGAATTCTATGGTGGTCATAGCTATATGTGGTTTCGCTGCCTAGTTCTTCATGGCAGCTTGGGCAAGAGAACAGAATAAGCGGCTTGTGCATACCCCTACCCTCCAAGCTTCACCGTCGCTAGAGCCTTCTTGATTATCGTCGGCTCCCCATCCTGCGTCAAAACGATTGTCTCGCCAAAGGACATCTGCTTACGGAGGAAGGCCAGCAAGTCCCGCTGCGCCGGGCTGATGTAGGCCAGCACCGGGGCCTCGTGGTCAGTCAGGCGCTCGGGCTTCTCGTCCATTCTACCATGCCCCTCCTTGGGACAGGACTCGCTGCCGAAGCGCTAGTCACCCTGAGTCCACCCTGGCGGCCGCTCGGAGATTCGGGCGGCCCCTCCCTGGCGCAGCCTCCCCACGCCCTTCACGCCATGCAGTCGCAGGATGGCGCGGTCGCGGGCGTCCGGCACCGAGTTGCGAAATTCGCGCTGGTCGCCGCACTTCAGGCAGACGCCCACGCTCGTCGGCCCGTTGGCCTCAGGGATCTTCCAGTGGTGGGGGGGGCAGGGCGGCGCGGATGTCACCTTGAACCTGCCCTGCTCCCTCTTGCCCTGGTGCGATGCGTCCAACTCCCTGCGGCGGCGGGCCTCCTCCCAGAGCCGCTTCTTCGCTGTCCGGTATGGAGGCCAGAACGGCCCCGGCGGGAGCTCACCGCGGCTCATGCACTTGAGCCACTCGGCCTCCTCTTTGGGCGTCATCGTCGGCTGGGGCTTCACAGTAGCGTCCCCTGCTCGGCCCCCGCACGTCGGGCCTCGGCCATCTTCCTCGGCTCCCAAGATGGACATGCCTTGTCGTAGCTCAGCACATCGAGGGCGAACACCGAGCAGCGCAGCATCTCACAGCCTCGGCCACCTAATCGGTTCCTCGACTCCTTGCAGTTGCCGCAGTTATACCGCCAGGCTGAGTCTCCGAACTCGCCACGCTCATTGCTTTGCTCGTTTTTGCCATTCAACCCACATATCCTTGATCAGCATCTTCACGGCATAGCGCATCGCCGCATTATGAAGGTGGCCCGACGTTTCCCCTTCACCGTCCTCTTTCACACATGCAAGCACCTTGCCATTCTTGTCCTTATGAACCTGCCCCATTGGACAGTTGGAGTCCCCCATGCGTGGACGGGCAAGGTATTCCGCCCTCTTTCTGTCATACATCTCCCTGTAGCGGCCATGCCCCAGTTTCACTATCGAGTCGCCGATCTGGTGAGCAACAACGCGCCCTTGTGGAGCATATCCCAGCTTCACGCCCCTCTCACGCTTGCGGCTGTGACCGTTGATAACGTCCAACCCCATGTAACGCCAGACCTTAGACACCGTAGGGAAGCGTTCAAAGGAACCGGTCACGCCCACGATACGGGCGAAGCCGCCATAGGCCATGCCCGGGCACTCGGCGATCCAATCCGCCATGATGTGCTTCTTTGCCAGACGCACGAGTTGACGGTCGACAGCGCGTTCTTGCGATTCCAGCCCTTTTAAAGTCTCATTATGGGGCACCATCCATTCAGGCAGCAGGCCGTCGCGCTCCATTGCGCTGATACGGTTGCCAACCTGGATGCGGAGCTTCTGGATGTCCCACAACAAACGGGCATAGTGGCCGAGTAGGGAGTGGAGAGGATCAGCACATAGCTTCTGGATTTCAGACGCCCAATGGCCGTTTCCGCCTCCACTCCCTATTGGCTCACCATCGACAGAAGCGGTCTGGGCTTCACCTCTGGTTTGGCCGATGGGCTCACCATCGACAATGGTGCATTGGGCTTCAGATCGGGCTTGGTCGATGGTCTCTCTCATTGTCCTTTCCTTTCGCCGGGTGCAGCAGGCCGCCCTTGGGCTTCATACCACGGCTGGCCGCACCCGGCTCTCTTAGGACGCAGCAAGGGCCAGATGGGTTTCATGCGAGATGTGGCCGCGTCCTCTACTTGGAATAGCAGCATCCCTGAAATGGGTCTCAACGTGGGATTGGCCGCTATTCCAGCTTGAACCCTTCCAGAATTGTCCTCACATCATCCTCAGTGAAATGAGAACGCACGGTCTGCTCTCCCCTGAGTTTGGCCGCCAGTTGCGTCATCATGTAAGCCTCCCTCATGTTGCCGTAGGCTTGGCCCCTGAAGAAGCTCGCCGCTTCCTTGCACATGCCCTTGGTGCATTCCCCAAGCCGAATCCAGTCATCGCCGATCTTGTAGATGGCGTCGAATAGCGATTCCCCCTCAGCCATAATGGCCGGATCGTGACGGCGGTCACCAATGGAGAATGCCTGTGAGCGGGCCTGACGGTTGCTGTACCGCCAGAGATCGCGGATTGCCTGGGCACCGAACTCCTTAACAAAGCGCTCACTTAGCCCCTCGCTGGTGATCGCCCCATGCACGACGAGGACAGCTTCATCAAGGGATTCGCCGGCGGCTAGTCTGCCTTCTAGCCTTTTCAATATGTCATCCTTTAGGTCAATTGCTAGTTCGATTACCATTTCTTCCTATCTCCTTTCCTGAACCTTGCCCTACCATAACCTTCTCTGCTCGGCCCCATGCTTGCGGGCCTCGTTGACCTGGCACAGCCCCTCGTCTCCCAGCCTCAGCCGCTCAGCGGCGTGTGACAGGTACTCTTCGTTGTTGTCTATCCCAATGCACCGAAACCCGCCCATCCTGGCTGCTACGGCCGTCGTGCCGCTTCCTATAAATGGATCAAGGATAAGTCCGCCTGGTGGGGTTATGAGCTTGCACAGCCAAAGCATCAAGTCGCGGGGTTTGACCGTCGGGTGCTTGGAGCCGCCGCGTTCGGATGGGCCAGCCTTCGAGGTGTAGAAGAAGCGGGATGCGCCGCCGGTATCATTGTGCCCATGCGTGACGTGGGCATATTCGTATCCTTTGGCAACGCTCTTAAAGTCAGCGTTGTGTCGTGGATTGTCGCTGCTCCGGCTCTCCCCGCTCTGCGCGTCCAGCATCTTGGCGCTTTCTTCGTCCAAGCACAAATTCGCCGGCCAGCGGCCAGAGGGATGCTTGTATTCGCCAGCATCGCCGCCCAGCAAGTAGGATGATGGATTGCGGTTGCCTTCTGCTGAATATGCGCCGCCATCTAGGTTGTCATCCGTCTGGATTCGTGTTGCATCCACATTCAGCGCCCCCGTGCCGTGCTTGAGGACGTTGTGGGCCACTGTGCCCTCGATGGGCTTCCTACAGAGCAGGATTGGCTCCCAGGATGGTTTGAGAGCTGTCCCGAATCCCTGCCACTGGCGGGCAGCGTCGGTCGCGGGGGCGGTGATAGACAGATGCCAACGATCTCCGCTTGGCACTTGCTGGGTTGGCCGTGATGCGTGCTCTCCGCTCCTATCACATCCATCATGGGCAAAATCACATGCCTGTCCCACCACTTCCCTCCATCCCTTCCATGCCGCCTTAAACTCTGCCTTTGTTGGCGCTCTGCCTAATCGTTCTGTCAAGTCCTTTCGGCAAGCATCCATATCTATGGCCTTAGACACATCCAGCGATTTCGGAAAGCCCTGGCCGTAAATCCAGCCTAGCATTCCCAGGAAGCCCACGCTGTCCCGTATCTCAAACCCCGCATCCTCCACCGCGCACCAGAGCCGATGGAACGTCCTTGTGCCGCCGAATACGACCATGTGACCCCCAGGCTTCAGTACGCGCAGGGCTTCGACGGCCCAAGTGTAGTGCCATTCTTGGGCTGCTAGGCCAGCCTTGTAGACAGGTGCCGCTAGAACCCCAGGCCCAAATCCCTTACGGCGATATTCAGTATTGGCACGAGCATCCCACAACCGATCCCACTCCTTGCCCATAAATTCAAGGCCGTAGGGCGGGTCGGTCACGATGGCGTCCACCGGCTCGAGCGTCTTCATCACGTCAACGCAGTCGCCAAGATGCAGCACCACGTCCGAGTCCTCGTAGTAGGTCACACCGCCTCCAGCTCGGCCTGGCCGTCACGGAACTTCACCCTTCCCCCTTATCACAAACAACCCGTGAGGCAATGAGCGATTTGAGCCCTCCCACAACTTCGAACCCCACCAGCGTTCCCTCACTATTGAAATCGGCTACGATCAGGGAGCCTTTCTCCGAAACGCGCAGGTAGCAGCCTTCAGGGTGGTCAAGGCATCCCTCCAGGTTGACATGATAGCTTTTACTCTTTATCTTCATTCCCCTTCCTCCTTCGTCAGTCTCGCCGCCGGGTGATCGTCATCTCCTCCGGCTCGGCCATCGACGCTGGCTATCATCAGTGCGTCACCTTAGCCCTGTGCTTCCCCGATAGAGGGCTGCCATCATCTTGGTTTCGTCTTCTTCTCCCTGCCCCCCCCTGGGGGGGCTTAAGGGGGGTACTTCTACTCTTCTCTCCTCTACTCTGATCTGATCTACTCTCCTCTACTCTTATTAGCGCACGTGACTGTCTCATGCGGTCTCTGTGCGCCGCACGTGCATCGCACAATCTCCCCCCATATTGTTCCCAATCATGGATACGGAGCGTTGCCTGTCTGCCCCTGCCACGCTCCTTTTTATCTACAAAGCGGGCAGCAATGAGGCTTTTTAAGAAGGTTTGTGGGTCGGGGTGCGGGCCGAAAGTGGGAATCCATTCTTTGGTTTGTGGATCAAGGTTGGGGGCAAAGGTGGGACACAGGTCTTCGACTGCAATGCCGGTCAAAATCCCACTTGGGGCATTGTCCAGAGCCCACGTCCAGAATAGAATGAGATACCCGATGGCGGTTGGGATATCAACCCCTAATTCCCTCGCAAGTTGGCGGGTCTTGCGGTGATTCCCCAGGGACTGGTCAACCGGGATCCAGGCCACGGCTATGCCGGCTCCCCTGCGGGCAGGACGAAGACGCGAACCTGCTTCCGCCCTTGCAATATCTCCCCTGAGAGTTCTATACGGAGTAGCCCGTTAAATGTTCCGTTAGCATAGGAGATCGCAAGGGGGCAAATAGCTTGGTATAGCGGCTTCCCACAGGCACAGGAAGAGAGAACGCTGACAGCCGCGTCGAACTCTAAAGAGAGAACTCCTGCCGGCACCCATCCCTTCACCGCCTCAAGAACCTCTAGCGCCTTCGCCCTAGTCAGACTCATGGCGTCCCTCCTCTCGGACTCGTGCCTCCATGACACGACTGAAGGCAAACGTCCTCTTTGGTTCTCCCTCTACGAAGGGGCGCCCAGTGCGATTCACCCAGCCACATCTCATTCTGAGGCAACGATGAACGCGCTGGTGGATGTCGAACTCGATGGTCAGGTGGTCACACTTAGGACAGATTTGTAGGCTCATGGGGTCCCTCCTCTACGATGTAGGCTAGGGTAGTAAGGCTATTCACTCCGTCAGGGGCAGCGTCCTTGGGCAAGCAAATGTAGTCGTTGAAGAAGAAGTGGCCCTCGATGTGCCTATCAAAGTCCAGCCTCACAATGCGTATTGGTTCTGCATAGGCACAGGGGGACTCGGCTTCGAGGGCAGCGCGAACGGCCTCGATATTACGGATAGACCATTCAAGAAGAGTATTTCTGCCTCTATGCCCAAGGTCTTCCGCTGTGACCTGCAAAATTTCAATCATTCTCTCGCGTGTCATCGGCTCTCTCATGGCGTTCCTCCTCTCGGCCAGCACACCTTGCATAGCCGCAGCCCCTCTAAGCTCTCCACATAATCTGTCTTCCAGTGGGCCACGTCTGTTAAGTAGAAGCCCACTGGTCTGCACCTAGGATGCCAGCAGTAGGCATCAACGCAGCGATGGATGATTCCGCTTCGCTTGTGGGTTACGACATGTGTCAGTCCTGGCATCTCACTACCTCCACTACAGCCTGCGTCCCGACTTCCGCGAGCCAGGCCCAGCCCGTCCCTGGCGCGGGGTCTTGTTGGTCGCCGCAGTCTGCAAAGTGAACGTCAAGGTGTTTTCTCGAAACCACCGCTGAACCGCGATCCTGACAAGTGACGACCCGCCAGTCCTGTATAGAGCCACCACATATCTGGAACCGTGTTCCAAAGGGCCAGTGCGTAGAACAAGCCGCCATCCCTTCGGCAACCTGAACACCCGAAGCTGTGGCACCACAGTACGCTCCACCTGGATCACCCTCGCAGCAGTAGATGGTGATGAGCCAGGTGGCTGGTTCAAGGTAGGGGTTGGCATCTAGGACTTCCTCTGGAATTCCCGACGGAAGGACACCCGAAACACCTCCCAGAACCACCTCTGATCCTCTGGCAAGAGCAGCAGCCTGATTCCCAGGTAGAATCCCGCCAGCAGCCCTAAACCGAAGGCTATCGCGCCAGTCAGCGCCATAAGCAATAAGGCGAACCACGTCTCCATCTAGGGCCACCATACGTCCCGACAACGGGTTTCCAGTACCTTGCAGCCCTTGCAGAAGCGAAGGTGCCAACGCCGCCGAAGCCAACGAAGAAACAGTCTCTTCATCATTCCCTCCATCGCTATTCCAACCGCTCAGGCCGGCCCACAACAACCCCGCAACCACCACCATCGCAGCAGGCCAGCCTAGCCACTTCAGCTAGTACCTCCGTTGTTGATTGCGAGACCTACTTCAGCATCCTCACGGGAGCGCCTTAGTATGGCTAGCGCGGCATCTACCTTTGTCCTAATTACTGGCCAGTCATCCTCATAGCAAAGCAAAGCTTCAGCCTCACCTTGGCCATAGAGAATCGTGGCAGGTTTCTCCTCATTGAGTTCAATGGTGACTTCCCAAATCAGTTCAGTCATCCTTCCACTCCTTCCTGGCGGGCCAACGGGCTGTTTACCCGCGCCGCTTCCCCTTTCGTTTAGATTCCGCTTACCCGCCCTCAGGGATGCGCCAAGATGGGCGCATGGGAACACGGCCAACCTTAAGCGCCCCTGTGCCGTTTCTGCCTTCCCTGACGCACCCCTGGCGACGGGCCAACACTCTATCCATGCGCTATCGTAATCATCCTTAGCTGCCACAGTTTCCACAGCATGAGACCTGCGTTGGTAGGATCGGCGTGACGAGCCCTAGTGAGCCTGCCCTGGCACCCCAAACAGAATCCACGAGGATTAGTTTTGTCGGTGTCAAGTTCCTCCTTCATGGTCAGCCAGGTGCCGCAGTTATGGCAGGTTTTCTTTGGCATCTCTCTCCCTGGAGGCGCCGGGGGCTGGAAGGGCGTCCGCCGACCAGACAGGGACGATCCCCACTGGCCACGAGACCAGCCCAACCCATATCCCTCACCAGCCCCCGTTGCGCCATGATCCTTACTCAATAACCTCGACTGGACAGTTGCTACAGGGCTTGAGGTACGTCCGAGCGACGCAGGCCGGCCCCGTCCCTGGCTTGTAGTTTTCCAAGTACGCAGGATCTTGACTGGCCGCGATGCACTCAGGGCTGAAGTAGGCGTCACCCGTACTGAGGGTGTGATACCCGATCTTGCTGCCGTACCACCAAAGCTGACGCTCGGGCTCGCCCACGTTCACCATCACCGAGCCGTCCGCCCCGACGACCAGAGTGAACGTGTAGATGTGCCCGATGCCGATGACGTGCGGACCAGGAACCGTTATGACCTCTTCCCCATTCCAGTAGAACCTAGCTTCCTGTATGGGGCTGTGCATCCGGCGGGTGAACTGCACGTCACAAGTTCCCGCTTCGTTGGCGACAACCTCCGTCGGCTCTTGATGGCCCTTTAATGTCTGGCCGGTGCTCACCACCCTCATCGAGGCGCTGTTAACTGCCTCCAGGCATAGGTTGGGCACCCCGCCCTCTTCCTCGTCTGTCGCCGCCACCGCCCCCAGTGTTCCCGCCGCCACGATGACGGCCAGGATGAACGTGCCTAGAATCGTACGCTTCATGCTCTTCCTCCTTTGACTACCTACCCTGTTGATCCACCGCACATCCCACCCCTGGCGACGGGTTAGACCAGACTCGCAATGGTCTCCAGAACCTTCCTCTTCAGCTTATTTGGCACCTTGTCCTTCTCAATCTTTGACCAGTCGGTTAGAGCTGCGAGGGCGCGGGCTATCTTCACGGCCCTCGGCTGCGTCGAGGCGTGGGTTATGTGCGTTCCAGACGGAATATGGGTGATGCCCCAGACATAGTTTGGGAAAATCGCATCACCTAAATTGGTTTCGTGAACAGCCAGCCCCGGAGCGATGATGCGAGCACGAACGCTCGTCATGCCGTAAAGCGTTGCTATCTTGATGGTCTGCCTCTTGTTCATTCCGCTACCCCCTGCAACCTTCTCCCGTATTCCGCCATCAGCAGGGCTTCGGCCTCGCCATC
>Ga0307375_10000737_pt1 | contig 39213 bp, 34 predicted proteins | sample TR1MG_FD_202531 | JGI IMG/M metagenome (GOLD analysis project Ga0307375, IMG submission 202531) | Soil microbial communities from Risofladan, Vaasa, Finland - TR-1 | ecosystem: Environmental > Terrestrial > Soil > Coastal area > Acid sulfate soil | place: Finland: Risofladan, Vaasa | collected... | reverse complement strand
GATAATGGCGTTGTCGATTTAACCGGAACTGTTGGTAGTAAGAAAGAATCTGATCGTGCCACGGCGCTTGCGACAAAAATAGAAGCTGTAAAAGCAGTACACAATAATTTGAAGATTCATCCCAATTAAGCTTGAACCTGTTTGTGCAACAGTGCTTTATTGGGAAAGCTTGCTGATGATCAAATTGAAGTTGCAGTAGGAAAGTGCGAGCAGCTGTCTGGCCCAACGGCTACTTCAGGAGCCTGTGGGAGCTCGTCAGAGCAATTCGTTTCATGAAGGCGGCAGAGTACGAAGCGACGCAGTTGTACCGGCACTTGTTCCCGCTGAAGAAAAGCGCTATGCGAAGGGGTAAAAGAAGTAGAAGGAAAAATCAAGAAGATGAAGTAAGGGATTGCCTTGAACAATTCCCGTCACGCTCTTCAGATGCTTCGCCATTCCAACTGAATCTCATAGAGTCAACTCAGTCTGGTGTATCTGAAATTTTGCACCAGAGCCGCGCAATTCGTCGCACCCTCAACCCATACCGAAACAGGAGCAACATCATGACCGAAAAGACCGCCGTCGTTCACTGGGAAGGCCAAGGCAAGAAAGGCCAGGGCAAGATAAGTACCGAGACCGGGGCGCTGCAGCACTACCCCTACGGCTTTGCAAGCCGTTTCGAGGACGACCGGCGCGGCACCAACCCCGAGGAACTCCTGGGTGCCGCCCACGCCGCGTGTTTCACGATGGCATTTTCGTTCGCCTGCGATCAGGCCGGACTGGCAACCACCGACGTCTACACCAAGGCCAGCGTGCGCCTGTCCAAGCAGGGCGAAGGCTTCGTAATCGACCGCATTGCGCTGACGCTGCAGGCCACAGTGCCCGGCATCGACGAGGCGAAGTTCCAGGAGATCGCGGCCGCAGCGAAGCACGATTGTCCGTTGTCGAAGGCGCTTGCCAGCGTTCCGGAGATCACGCTGCAGGCAACGCTTAGGCAAGAGATTCCGCGATGAAGAAAAGTTCTATGCCGATGTGGCAGAAGAAGTAGAAAACGAAATCTGGATAATGAAGTAAAGAATTCCCGGGAAAGTCGGCCAGACGCTTTTGAAAAGTACGAATGTTGGACATGATGCGTGCGTCGTGGATGCCGACTACAAAAATGCATTTATTGCTTCGGCAAAGACGCGCCAGTGCGAGCGGGGAAAATCCCTCTGGATGCTGGCATAACAGCGAATTCGTATAGGAATGACGTAATGTCCCGGCGCAACCCCACTCCTCTCGCACCCCTCGACACGCTTTTCGAATTGAAAAGCGGGAGAGTGTTGCCGCTGCCAGCCAGGCTGGCGGGCCTTTACGGAAGTCTGCGCATGCCGCGTGCGGGTCCGCGTCCACACATCATCAGCAATTTTGTGACCACACTGGACGGCGTCGTTTCGCTTAATGTGAAGGGACACGCGAGCGGCAGTGACATCAGCGGGTTCAGCGTCCAGGATCGCATGGTGATGGGTCTGTTGCGCGCCATTGCGGACGTGGTGATCATCGGTACAGGCACGCTGGGCGCCGACCACTATCACATCTGGACAGCCGAAGACGTTTTTCCAGACCTCGCGGATGAATATCGCCAGTTGCGCACGGCGCTTGGCAAACACGGGCCACCGCTGAATGTGATCGTCAGCGGCAGCGGACAGGTCGATCTGGACTTGCCCGTATTCGCTTCCGGCAAGGTTCCGGTGCTGATCGTGACGACGACCGCGGGCGCCAGACGGTTGCGCAAACATAAAGCTTCCGATGCGGTTGAAATTCGCTCGGTGCGCAGCGTTGGCGTTATGCGCGCAAGCTACATCATCAACCAGGTACGCCGTGTGAATGCCGGCAAGCTAATTCTCGTCGAGGGCGGGCCGCAATTGCTGGGCTATTTCTACGCGGAAGGAGTCCTGGACGAACAGTTCCTGACCCTCGCGCCGCAGATTGCCGGCCGCCAAATTAACGATCGACAGTACAGTCTCGTTATGGGGAAAATGTTCGCGCCGCACAGTCCTGTGTGGGGAACCCTGGTCGACCTGAGGCGCGGTGGTAACCACCTTTTTCTGCGTTACTCGTTTCCCTGAATCACAGCCCATTTACACTGTTTGGCTTTGCTAGAATGATTATGGTATTCATGTTGGCGAAGCCAGAAGCATGGAAAAGGACAATGTCAGTCCGTTCCGGTTTGCGATCATCACCGACTCGCATTTGTACGACATCGACAACCATAGTTTTGACGGCCAATCGGCTGATGCGGCTGATAAAGTTATGAAGATGAATCCGCTTCCAGATTTTGTCGTTTATACCGGGTATATTGGCATCGGTTACGACAGGGCCCAACCGAATATGCTGCCCCCCATTTCGCCAAATATTAGAAAAATTTCGGATTGGTAATAAGGGCAATGTAAATGCCGATTTAATCCGCTCACGGCAAGTTTTTTAACCATGAGCGGATTAAATAACTGGCAAGCAATTGAACAGACTTGTGACAAGTCCTTTCCGATGTCGTCCCCGGTTAATCGCTTCATCGACAACGGCGATGGCACGCTGACTGATGTCGAACCCGATCTTACCTGGATGCGTTGCTCGCTGGGCCAGGTCTGGAATGGCACAACTTGTAAAGGTACACCGGCTACCTACACTTGGAAGTCCGCGCAGGATGCTCCGATCAAGATTAACCGTGAGGGTGGTTATGCCAACCATCAAGATTGGCACTTACCGCAGATCCGGGAACTGGCATCTATCGCCGAGCGCCAATGCTCCAACCCGCGAATAAATCTTGCGTTATTCCCGGCTACACCGGCCGCCTATTTCTGGACGACCACTATGCGACCCGGGTCGGCCAAGGATGATCCCTATGCATTTGAAATCAGCTGTGGTTCGGAAGGCCCCGAGCATATCAACGAGGAAAAGATGCTCTACGTTCGTCTGGTAAGCGCTGGTCTACCTCAGCAGGAGCCAGATCAACGTTTGTCCAAAGTGGCCAAAACTACAGTGTTGCATTCATTCACCCAAGCCCAGGTGTCCCGAATTTTTAGTAAACGGAATTTCTACTGCTACAGTATTCGTTCAAGCCGTGGCGTGATGAAGAAGGAGTTGCAGCAGAACCTGCGGTCAGAAAGCGCGATTTAACGCGTGTGTCGCGCTCAACGGTTGAGCCGACAAACTTTAGCGGATGCCCATAAGTCAGCCAACAATGCCCGTTCGAGACCGACAGTTTGCCGGTCAACAATTTTGTATCGCAATTTTTAATGATGAATGGGGTGGGCAGTTATCAGGACGGTGTCCACTGTAAAAACACCATCATCTTCAATTGAAAAGTATGTGGTCACATCAGATCATGCACATAATTGCAATGACCGGATTGCTGTAACGCGGGAATCTGCGCCTCCATACGTTTGATCCAAGATGCAAATTCAAGTCACAGGAGGCTATGCTTCCGGCTCGGCATCATTCATGGTTCCCATCACAAGGATTCCCCCAAATCATCATCATCGAGTGTACCCTGCGCAGCAATCGCTCCCGCAGCGGTGGGTTTTCCCTTGAGTATCCACTCGAAAGCGACACCGATCAGCGCCCCCAGCACCGGCCCGGCGATGTATATCCATGTCGTACCCAGATCGCCGCGCACCAGATCGGGCGCGAACGAACGGGCCGGGTTCATTGAGGCGCCGCTGATCGGTGCCGCCCACATGCCCGCCAAAGCAATGTATCCGCCTACCGCAATGGCACCGTTGCTGCCGATGTTGCGTGCTCCGGAGGCCGTGCCCAGGATCGTGTTCACCAGCCCGGCTGTCAGCACCACTTCCATCGCCAATGCAGTCCCGTTGCTGATACCGCTGCCCGGCACGGTCGCACCCAGGGCACCGACCGTGCCGAACATGACATGCAGAAATTCCGCCGCCGCGACACCGCCGAACAGCTGGGCCAACACATAGGCCGGCACGCGGCTCCATGGGAAATTGCGCCGCAACGCAAATGCCAATGTGACTGCCGGGTTCAGATGCGCGCCGCTTACCGTGCCCATGAAATAGATGATCACCATCACCATCATCCCGGGTGCTATCACCTCCATGCCCAACGTGACTGCACCGCCGCTCTTGGCCGCCACGACCCCGCCTCCTGCGGCAACGAGAACCAGCAGGAACGTGCCCCATATCTCGGCAAAAATTCGGCGCCATTCGTGTGCCGGATCCAGAAAATCCAGTGATGCCTGTTTCTGAACCATGCGACCCTGCTGGGCCGCGTTTCTTCCGGTTTTATTGAATGACATTTTCATGACTGCGCCTCTTCAACGAATTTTATTTTGCCAACTGTTTGCGGATGGACTGCAATTCCTTGCGGTGAGCGTCGGTGGGCTCGGGATAAGCCAGCTTGAGCGAACGAAATGTTTCCAGCACGATCTCCGAAATGATCAGCCGCGCATTCTCCTTGTCGTCGGCGGGAACCACATACCACGGCACATCGGCGGTGCTGGTCGCACTCAGGCATTCTTCGTATGACTGCATGTACTGTTTCCAGAATTTCCGCTCGGTCATGTCCGCGGTGCTGAACTTCCAGTTCTTGTCCGGATCGTCGATGCGCTCCAGGAAGCGCTTGCGCTGCTCTTCTTCCGAGAGATGCAGGAAGAACTTGACGATGCGCGTGCCGTTGCGGTGCAGGTGCGCCTCCAAATCCACGATCGATTGATAACGCTGCGGCCAGATGGTCTGCTCATTCACCAAACCGTCCGGAATTCCCTGCGCCTTCAGTATTTCGGGATGCACGCGCACCACCAGCACCTCCTCGTAATAGGAACGGTTGAAGATGCCTATCCTTCCGCGTTCCGGCAGGCACTGCGTGGTGCGCCACAGGAAATCATGATCCAGTTCGGTCGCGCTCGGATGCTTGAAGCTGAACACCTGGCAACCCTGTGGATTGATGCCGGACATCACGTGCCTGATCGCGCCGTCCTTGCCGGCTGCGTCCATCGCCTGGAATATCAGCAGCACCGCATAGCTGTCGGATGCGTAGTGCAGCTGCTGCTGTTCGCTCAGTTCCTCGACCTGTTTTTCGAGCAGCGCCTTGTATTGTTTCTTCGATTTGTATACCGGTTTCACCTGCGTCGGCCACTTGTCCAGCTTGACCTTTTTCCCTGCCGGTACGCAAAAATCCTTGATATCTATTTTCATCTGATTATTCTCCCCGGGGTTGTTATTGTTCGGATGGCGGCGGTACATAACTCAGCAGCACGTCGCCCTCTTCGGGTTCCAGCGGAAACTCCTCAGAGTGGAATGATACTTTTCCATCGGGGCGCAGCAGCAGCACAGGCAGGGCATCGGCAGACTCCATTTTGAGATGATTATCAAAAGAGAACGTCTTGGTGAAGTGGGTTTTTTTAAATTTCCACTTGCGATAATGCAGACGCTCCAGTTCCTCGTTGGTTGCCACCGGGCCCATCGCGAATATGCCGCGATGCGCCAGCTTGATACTTTTACTCTCCTGTTCGGAAGCATTGTGCATGGGCAGCTGGAACACCTGGTTGCGCCCGAATTCAGGCGCAAACCGCGTGCAGACGAAGGCATTGTAGGCATCATTGGCAGTGGTGGCGAACAGGATCCCCATGCCGCTAAGATCCAATTCCATCTCCGCATGCTCCGAAAGGATCTCTCCATAGTGGGTGTGTATCCCCGACAGGCGTGCCTGGCTCATGTTGTACCAGCTGGAATCGGCGATCAGCACCGGTATTTTCATTGCCTTGAGTTCGATGGCGAGGTCGGTACTCCAGTTGGAAGCCCCGACGATCAGGATACCGTTCTGGCCGGCGGCGGCCAGTCCCAGCTTGCGCGCCAGCCAGCCTATGGTTGAACCATGCAGCACGACCGTAACCAGCACCAGCGAGACGATCAAGGGGAGCAACAGGTCGGCTCCCGCATAGCCCTGTTCTCTCATGCTTGCAGCGAACACGCCTGCAACCGTGACCGCGACCACCCCGCGCGGCGCGATCCAGGCAAGCAGCAAGCGTTCGCGCCAGTCCATACCCAGCCCCACGGTGGATAACAGCACCGATACAGGACGCACCGCGAACACGACCAGGGCGATCAGCACCGCACTGCGCCAGTCCAGCCGGGTAAGGATATGCGTGTCCAGGTTGGCCGTCAGGATCACGAAAATAGCGGACACCAACAGTATCGACACATATTCCTTGAGTCGCCGCAATTCATCGATGCTGCGCAACTGCATGTTGCCCAGGGTCATGCCAAGCAGCGTGGTCGCAAGCAGTCCGGCCTCATGCTGTGCCTGGTTGGCCAGGCCGTAGCACAGCAGCACATAACCCAGCGTGACCGGTGCTTTCAGAAATTCGGGCACATAGTCCCGGCCGAAAGCTTTGCCCAGCAAATAACCGCCGCCGACCCCGAGGAATGCTGCCGCGGTGAGAGCGATAGCCAGCCCACTCAGCACCTGCATGAACGCCGCACCCGACCCCAGGTAGGAAAAATATTCGAACACCAGTACCGCCAATAAAGCACCGGTGGGATCATTGATGATCCCCTCCCATTTAAGCAACGAGGCGGGACGTTGCTTGAGCCTGGCCTGGCGCAGCATGGGCATGATCACCGTGGGCCCGGTGACGACGATGATGGCACCGAACAGCACCGCGACCGGCCAGGAAAGATCGCCCACGTAATGCGCGGCAATGCTGCCCAGCAAAAAGGTTATCGCAACGCCTGCGGTGCCCAGTCGTATTACGCCGGGTCCGGCTTCCTTGAGCTCGTGGAACCTGAGGTTCATCCCTCCTTCAAACAGGATAATGGCGACCAGCACACCGACCAGCGGGTTCAGCATTGTACCGAGTTGTGCGCCGGGATTGATCCATCCCAGCCAGGGACCGACCGCCAGGCCGGCAATGGACAGCAGCAGGATCGCGGGAAGGTGGAAACGCCACGCCAGCCATTGCGCAGAGATGCCCAGTGTGGCCACGAGCACGATAAATCCGGTCAGGTTGTTCGTCATATCAATCGTTGCTGACAGCCTCATGCAGTTGCATGCAATCCTGCCATGCGCGGTTCGGTTGTGCCGATGATTCGGTCTGGATTTTTTTCATGTTACCTGCTGTATTTTGCAATGTGCGGTTCAACCTTTCATCGCCTCGAAGCCGGAGATCACGTCGAACAGTTCCTCGTCTATCGTACTCTGGCGCTGGCGATGGAACGTCTGGTTCAGGTTCTCCAGCAGTTCGTCGATATTTTTCTCGGCGCGCTGCATCGCGGCGAGGCGGCTGGCATTCTCGCTCGCCAGCGATTCGGCGCAGGCACGGAACAGCGAGATGAACAGGTATTCGCGGATCAATGCCTGCAGCGTGGCTTCGCCCCCGCCCATGACTTCGGGCAGGTTTGCCGTCGGCCAGGCCAGCCCGGACAAGCCGCGTTGCCACGCATCGTCCAGCGGCAACAGCCGCTGCATCACCGGCTCGTACATCGCCCCGGGCATCGGGCGGTTATGGAACAGATACACCTCCGCAACCTTTCCCTGTTCGCGTTGCGTTTCTATTTCAATGAGGATGCGCCCGACCAGCGTGGTGATCGCCGCAATGGAATTCGGCACCGTGAAGTTGCCTGTTACCGGCAAGGCCGCGTCATTCAGGTATCCCAGCACGCGCTCGCCGACCGCGAAGATATGCTTGCCACCCGGCATGTCACCCAGCCTGCCGACAGAAAAATCCGCGAGTATCTCGTTAAACTGGCCGACCAGCCCCTGATCCGAGCCGAACACCACCGCGCCGGTCGCGCCCTTGTTCTTCTGTGCGCCGCCTTCGCTGTGGATCGTCGCGCCGGTATGATGCAGCCACGCAACCAGCCCCAGCTCGACAGTCCGGTAATAATCGTCCAGCGAATGCACCGCGCGCTCGTATTGCACGATGCTGGCCGCGGCCAGGGCCTTCATCGTGCGCACCACAGAGTCGAGCTCGGTCGCTCCGTCGATCTTGCGGCGCAGGGTTTCTAGGGTGTCGGTCATTTCATTGTTAGGTAGGTACTGTCATGTTCATCGAACCTCAAGTAGCTCACAGAGTACGACACGCACAAGGTCAAGCACTCGTAAAACTTCAACCTTCTCAGTTGGTGTGTGCGTTGATACGGACGACCGCGTATATACGGATCGAACAAAGTTTCCTATTACTTCGTCAATAGAGTCAGTCGCATTCTCTGCGGGTGCAGAGAGTGTTTTAGAAACACCACGGTTTCGCATGATGTAGCGCACCTTTTGTTTCATGGTAGGGCCATGTGCATCTGTCTCTTGTTTGTAACCGGGCGATCCTTTCACATCATCATCAGGAGCCAAATGATCAAGCGCTTCACGTAGCGCTTCTCTAAGATCAGTTGCAGGGCCTCGCCAAGAGAGTCGTTCTTCTTGATTCAGATCAAGCAGTGCCTGCTCATAGGACAATGCGGCGCTTGGGAGTAAGGCTCTTAGTGTAATAACTATTCGGGAGTCGACTTGAGTTCGGGCATCGCCATTATTTCGAGATGATGACAAAATCAAGTGACTATCAAGGCGGACAAGATGGCCCTTTATGATTTTGAGCAAGTCCCTGTACTTTTGAACGCTACCTTTTTTATGACATAAAGTTAAAAGTTCCTGCATATCTGCATCGATTGCCTGAACATGAGTCGCTTCTGTAGAAGGGTCAACAAGCAGTGGGCGAATTTCGTTGAAATACCCCTCCACAAGGCCTCTCAAAGAGGATCTCGCGGTCGCAGATTGCAGTTGTAAGCCTGTCACCTTGCTGAGCGCCTTGCGTTCTCGCTCGACCTCGGCTAGGAGCCAAGTTACGTGGGATGCCATCTAACCTCCAGCGGTATTGGATGGGAGATTGTGAACGACGAGGTTGTATCCTACTGCATTCAGCTTGTACTCTCCTCTCGTACCTGAATCAAAATATCCAGACGATTTTGCATCAGGGAGTACTTGCTGAAGGTGCTGGGGTAATTTGAATCCTGCCTGTTTAAAATATTTCTCTAGATCCGATGCTGATACGGTATCCTTTCTTTCAGTCTCGGGAGCGTGCTCTTGCAGGTAATATGCCACCAAGCACGCCATTTGTTTAGAGCTCGTTGGTTTCTTTTCCTCCTTCAGTGCGCGTATATCCACAAGCATCCTAGGTGACGAGGCTGGCACGATCAGATTCTGCGGTGAATTAGGTGTTACACCTTGAATGACGGTTCCAGATGGTACTGCTACAACACCACTCATTTGACCAACATTAATTTTAAGATGAGAGCACACGGCCAAAAGCGCTGTTTTTCGTGCGCTCTCATCAAGAGGTTCGAGGGCTTGTAGTACTTGGTCAATTGACTGTCCGAGAGTTTGTTTTTCGTGTGCCATCATATCTCCTCAATGTGATTTATCGCCCTAACAATTATCAGCTTAACCTATTAGCCAGCCATGTAGGTTGCGCTGAGTAACGAAGCGCATCATTCGATCTTATGACTTGCTTTGAAAAGGCGCCAGCGTATCTCGCGCAATCTGCAAAATCGCCTCGCGATCCTTCCCGTCCAGTTCTTCGGCTGAGGTAAGCCGCTGTACCAGTTCCGCCGGAAAATCTGCCGCCGCTTTGCGCAGCGCAAGCTCGGCCTCGCGCATCTTCTCCAGCGGTACGCTGTCGAACAATCTGCCGGTCAGTGCCAGCAGTATCGCGATCTGCCCGGGCACGGTGACTGGTTCGAATTCCGGCTGCTTGAGACAGGTGCGGATACGCCGCCCGTGTTCGATGACCTTGCGGGTGTTCTCGTCCAGCCGCGTGCCGAAGCGGGCGAAAGATTCCAGTTCCTCGAACTGCGCATAGGCGAGTTTCAGGTCCCCCGCCACCGCGCGGTAGGCCGCGCGCTGCGCCTTGCCGCCGACGCGCGAAACGGACTTGCCGACATCGACGGCGGGCAGGATGCCCAGTTCGAACAGGTTGGGCGAAAGGTAGATCTGCCCGTCGGTGATCGAGATCAGGTTGGTCGGGATGTAGGCGGCGATGTTCTGCGCCTCGGTCTCGATGATGGGCAGCGCGGTCAGCGAGCCGCCGCCGAGTTCGTCGCGCAGATGGGTGGCGCGCTCCAGCAGCCGCGAATGGATGTAGAAGATGTCGCCGGGATAGGCCTCGCGGCCCGGCGGGCGGCGCAGCAGCAGTGAAAGCTCGCGGTAGGCGCGCGCATGGTTGGTCAGGTCGTCGTACACGATCAGCACGTCGCGGCCCTGCTCCATGAAGTATTCCGCGATGCTGGTGGCGGCGTAGGGCGCGATGTAGGACAGGCCGGGCGGGTCGTTGCCCTCGGTCACCACGACCACGGTGTACTCCATCGCGCCGTTCTCGCGCAGGTCGGCGACGGCCTTGGCCACGGCGGAGGCGCGCTGGCCAATGGCGCAGTACACGCACAGCACATCATGGCCGCGCTGGTTGAGTATCGTGTCGATGGCGATGGAGGTCTTGCCGGTCTGCCGGTCGCCGAGGATCAGTTCGCGCTGGCCGCGCCCGATCGGGACCAGCGCATCCACGACCTTGATGCCGGTCTGCAACGGCACGGTGACCGGCGCTCTGTCCATGATGGGCGGTGCGGGACGCTCGATCGGCAGGCGATAATCCGCGTTCACCGGGCCTTTTTCATCCAGCGGATGCCCCATCGGATTGATGACCCGGCCGATCAAGCCATCGCCCACCGGCACGTCCGTGACATGCCCCCTGCGCTCGACTTCGTCGCCCGCATGCAGCTGCGAGTGATCGCCGAGCAGCACCACGCCGATCTCTTCATCGTCGACGTTGAATGCGATGCCGAACAGGTTGCCGGGAAATTTCAACACTTCCTCGTAGCTCACGCCGGGCAGTCCGGACACCCTGGCGATGCCGGTGGATAAACTGATCACGGTACCCGCTTCGCGCGGGCTCAGGTTCGGTGCGTGCGCCGCGACGGCTTTTCCTATCCTGGCAAAGGTCAGATCGATGTCTGTGCTCAGATTTTCGGATTCGATGTTCATTATCGTTTCATCTGTTCAGTCCCGGGCGCAGCAAGTCGATCGCATCCTTTTCCATCGATGCAAGATAATCGCCTATGCTCCACGCGACTTTCTGGCCCTGCATGTTGAGCTCGATGCCGCTGACCAGTTCGGGCACGATCTCGAATCGAACCGGCACTTCGCCAGCCAGGGTTTTCCTGATCGCGGCTTCGATCGCGGCACGCTGTGCCGGGACAAGATCGAATGCGCTGCGCACGACGACCGGCATGTCCGGCGATTTCAGCAGCGCCGCCAACCCCGCCTTCTCTGCATCGCCCAATCCCTGCAAACGGCCGATGAAAACCTCGGCCATACGCTGTTCCAGTGTGGTCCCTGCAAGATCGGTCAGGGTCTTGCGCGCAATTGCAAACACCTCGTCCCGCGTCCGGTGCCGGATCGAATCGCGCAGCCGGTTGTATTCGCCGTTCAACTTGCCCTGCAGCTTGTCGCGGAACTCATCCGCGTCGTTGCGCGCGGCTTCGAACAGCCGGTTACGCTCGTTTCCTGCTTCGTCCTGCGCCTTGAACATCACCGCCGCGCGCTCCCGTTCGAACTCGACGTTCTTGCGCGTGTACTCCCCGCGTTCCCTGGCTGCCTCGCTCATTTTCGCGTCCGCGTCGGCAAGACTGGCGGCGATGCGTTGCTCGCGCGCGGCCAGCGCCTTGAGGATGGGCTGATACAGGTAGCGCTTCATCAGCCATACCAGGATGAGGAAGTTGACGGCCTGCGCGGTGACGGTGAACCAGTCGATTAACATTTGATCCCCATATTTATTTGGCGACCTGCGCGATCACGTGATCCCAGAACGGGTTGGCGAAGATCAATATCATCGACACCACGAAGCAGTAGATCGCGATGGATTCGATCATCGCCAATCCGACGAACAGGGTGCGCGTGATGGTGGTCGCGGCATCGGGCTGCTGGGCCAGCGAACTCAGCGCCGTCGAGACCGCGCGCCCCTCACCCAGCGCCGGGCCTATACCGCCGATTGCGATGGTGAGTCCGGCAGTGACAATGGAGGCCATCGCGATGAGGGTTATGCTATCCATGGTTGTTTCCTTTCGTTGTCGTTATGCAATTTGATTCAATCCAAAGCTTCCTCGCGAGCCCGCGTGGCAGCGGCGATGTAGACCGTGGCAAGGATGCTGAATATGTAGGCCTGCACCATGCCGGTCAGCAGGCCAAGCAGGGTCATCACGATGGGGAAGATGAACGGTGTGATGGTCAGCAGGATGGCAAGGATCATTGTTCCGCTCATGATGTTGCCGAACAGGCGGATGGCCAGCGCCAGTGTGCGCGACAGTTCGCTGATGATGTTGAACGGCAGCATGATGAAAGTCGGCCTGGTGTATGAACGGAGATAGGTGCCCAGCCCGCTCTCCGCGATGCCGAACAGCGGCACCGCAATGAACACGCTCAGCGCGAGCGCCGCGGTGGTCGACAGTGATCCGGTCGGCGGCTCGTAGCCGGGGAAGATCGTGCAGAAGTTGGACAGCGCGATGAACAGGAACAGCGTGCCGAGGAAGCCCAGATATTTTTCAGGATGCTTCAGGCCGACCTCTGCTATCTGGTTGCGTATGGTGACCACGATGACCTCGAGCAGGCTTTGCCAGCGCGAGATATTTACCCGGTGCTCAAGATTTCGGGTGACGAGTTTGGCACCCACCACCATCACCAGCATCAACACCCAGGTGGTGACAATGGTGACATTGAGCTTGAAGAACCCGTGCTGCCACAGGATCAATGCATCGGAACTAAGGTGCATGTTTCGCTCCCCTGCCCGCGGGCATATCGGTCAGCCTGATGACGATAAAACGCGCGACGATAAAACCGAGCAGGCACAGCAGCAGCCGTTTCCAGTCCGCACCCGAGACCAGATAGAACCCGGCCAGCACGATACCGGTGCGCAGCAACATGCTGACGCCGAACCACAGCGCGGGCTGCCGTGCCGAGAGTCCCTTCTGCACGGTCCACCACAGACCGCCGAAGAACAGCGCGCCGAGCAGCAGGCCGGCCAGCAGAACCAGCGCCAGTTGCGACAGCTCATTCATCTTTGTCCTCCTGATCCGATTGTATTTCCTTTTCCTCTTTCACTATCCAGTGCCAAGCATTCACACAGCCTATGGTCAGACCGATGATCAGCAGCGTGAGCATCCAGGAATGCATGGCCGGATAATGGTTGTCCAGCCAGACCCCCAGCGCAGCGCCCAGCAGCGTGGGCACCGCCACCGACCAGCCGACCAGGCCCATCATGCCCAGGCCCGACCAGACGGTACGCGTGACCCTGGCCTGCGCCTTGAGCTTGCGCGCTTCCTTGGCGCCTATCCGGCTGGCAAACTTCTCGTCGACTGCCCTGGCTTCCGACTCGTCAGTCCCGTTCCGGGTATCGTCAGGCACGATGGTACTCCGCGAAGTGCCGCACGAACCCGCTCTCCAGTCGCGCCAGCACCGCGCGCACTTGCCGCTCGTTCTCGTCCAGATTCAGGAATTCCTTCTCCACCGCCTCGCGCAACTGGCCGAGATCCGTGCCGCCGATCGCATTGCGCACCGACACCAGCACATCCGCTCCGGCCTTGACCAGCACGCCCTGGTCGACCGCGACAAAGACTTCGCCCCCCGCTTCGGTCTCATAGGTCAATATGCCCGGCTCCAGAACCGCCACGCAATCGAGCCGGCGCGGCAACAGGCCAAACGAGCCCTGCGGCGTCTCCGCGACGATGCGCTTCACGCCGTCTATCTCGGCGTAGACCTGGTACGGCAACAGCACCTTAAGCTTCATGTCCGGCCTCCGCTACCGGCTTTGCGTCTGCCCGGTCCTCTTTTTGGCCTTCCTTCATTTTCTGCAGCGCCTCATCGACTCTGCCTATCATGTACAGCGCGTTCTCCGGCACGTCCTTGAACTCGTCGTTCAGGATGCGCTCGCAACCGTCCAGCGTATCCCTGAGGCTGACCAGCTTGCCCTTGATGCTGCTGAACTGTTCGGTGGTGAAGAACGGCTGGGTGAGAAAACGCTCCAGCCGCCGCGCGCGCGCCACCACCGCGCGATCAGTAGCCGACAATTGCTCCAGCCCGAGCATCGCGATGATGTCCTTGAGATCGTCGTATTGCGCGAGCGTGCTCCTGATCTGCTGTGCCAGCGCATAGTGCCTGTCCCCGACGATGCCGGGCGTGGCCATCTTGGAATTGGATTGCAGCGGATCGATGGCCGGATAAAGCCCTTCGCTGGCGCGCTTGCGCGACAACACGATGGAAGCCGACAGATGCGAGAAGGTGTGCACCGCGGCCGGGTCGGTGAAATCGTCGGCCGGCACGTACACCGCCTGTATCGAAGTGATCGCGCCGGTATCGGTGTTGGCGATGCGTTCCTCCAGCCCGGACAATTCGGTGCCCATGGTCGGCTGGTAACCGAGGCGCGACGGCATCTGCCCCATCATGCCGGAGATCTCGGAACCGGCCTGGATGAAACGGAAGATGTTGTCGATCAGCAGCAGCACGTCGCGGTGTTCATCATCGCGGAAATATTCCGCCATGGTCAGCGCCGCGTGGCCGACACGGAAGCGGCTGCCCGGCGGTTCGTTCATCTGCCCGAACACCATCACCATGTTCGGCAGCACGCCGGCCTGTTTCATCTCGCGGTACAGCTCCTCGCCTTCGCGGCAGCGCTCGCCGATGCCGCAGAAGATGCTCACCCCTTCGTGATGCCCGACCATGTTGTGGATCATCTCGGTGAGCAGCACGGTCTTGCCCACGCCCGCGCCGCCGAACAGACCCGCCTTGCCGCCGCGTTCCAGCGGCGCCAGCACATCGATCAACTTGATGCCGGTTTCGAATATCTCGGACTTGGTGGAACGCCGCGCCAGCGGCGGCGGGTCACGGTGCACGCTGCGCCATTCGACTCCGGACGGTGCCGGCATGCGGTCGATGGCCTTGCCGAACACATCGAACATGCGCGACAGGATAGACTTGCCCACCGGCGCCTTCAGCGGCCCGCCGCTGTCTTCCACGATCATGCCGCGCGCCAGCCCCTGCGTCGGCGTCAGCGCGACCGCGCGCACCAGGTGCGCATCGAGCTGTGACAGGACCTCGATCGCGATCCGGCCATCCTCCCCCGCAAGCAGCAGGGTATGGATGGGTGGCAGGTGCTTTTCAAAACGGATATCCACAACGCTGCCGCGCACCGAGACGACCGTGCCCTGATTCGTGGTGCTGGATGGGATTTTCATATTCTCTCTGGAGATATGTTCGCAGTCGCATTTCGTGGATGCATCACTGGCACGCATTGTATTCCCTTACCCTTTCCAATTGCGAATCTCCGGATCAATCCGAACGATCAGCGCTCCCCCGTAAATAGTGGCGGTTGATGATGCCGGTCCGACCCACTGCTACTTCCCATCTTTTGCTTGCGCGCCCGGCTTTTCCACCGGGGTATGCCCATCGACGCGTTCTGCGGGTGGATCTTGCTCAGCGGCGGCATCCGTTTCCGTGGATTCGAGACGCAACAACTGCGCGTCGATATCCGCAAGCAACTGATCCTGGATGGCCTGACTGAGAAGTCCGCGTTGAAAAGCGTCAATCACCGCACCCTTTTCCACCGACTGCAGATGCCGCCTGGCCCGTTGTAATTCTTCGGCAAAAAGTTGCTGTCTGTCGAGTTGCAACTCGACCAGTGTTGCGCTATCGCGCTCAACCTTTTGCTCATATTCGCTGCGGAGCCTGGCCAGCACCTCCGGATTGGTGTTATAGAGATGCGACATTTGGCCGATCTCCTGCAACGCGGCATTGGCTGCCTGCAATTTGCCGCGCGTCAACTCGTAAGCCTTGTGCTCCTTATGCCCGCTCACAATGCCCAACCATCCCAGCAAGGGTGACATCGTCAGCCCGTGGACCAGGATTGAAAGGATGACGACCCCGAAGGTCATCGAGACCAGCAACTCCTGGTGCGGAAAATCCCGCGGGAGACTGAGCACAAGCACCATGGGCAACGCACCGCGCAACCCGCCCCAGGTCAGGATCGCGCTCCACGCCCAGGGAATTCGCTCCCGTGTCCCGCGAAACAGCGCGGATGCCCCGAAAATGATCAATGCCCTGCCCCCTGTGACCACGAGATAGGCGACCAGAATCGCCTGCCAGGAATCCATCAGTGTCTGGAAATTCACTTCGAGGCCGATCAGCAGGAAGACGATCGAGTTCAGCGCGAAAGCGATGTATTGCCAGAACGTCTCCACGGCGATCCGGGTCGAGGGCGACATGCCGACACGCGCCACATAGTTTCCACAGAACATCCCGGCCGCCACGGTTGCAATCACGCCGGAATAATGAAAGTGCTCGGCAGCAAGGAAGGAACCGTATGCGGCAATCGTCGTCAGCGTGATCTCGATCATCGGGTCATCCACTTGCCTGATGATTTGCGAAACAGCCAGACCGACCCCCATCCCGATAAGACCGCCGAAGCCGACAATCTTGATAAAGTCGAAGACAAACCCGCCGGGCGTCACCACCGTTCCTGTCACAAGCGCAACGCTGAGCGTGAAGAAAACAATCGCAGTACCGTCATTGAGCAGACTCTCGCCTTCGAGCAGCATGGTCAGGCGTTTCGGGACACCCAGGTTCCTGAAGATCGCGACGACGGCGATGGGGTCGGTGGCGGAAATGATCGCGCCAAAGACCAGTGCGTGTTTCCAAGTGAAGCCCTGCACGAAATGCAAGGTGTTGGCGACAGGCGGCAATATCAGGGCGGTCAGTGCGATTGCTGCCGCAACGCCCGGCAGCGCCAGCGCAGAAATAGTGAGGCGGTTTCGCCAGAATTGTTTAATATCAATATGAAACGCGGCATCGAACAGCAGCCCCGGCAGAAAGATACCGAACAGCAGCGCCTTGGTCAGATGCGGCGCTTCAAAGGCATGCAAAAGTCCCAGTACGAGGCCGGTCAAGACCAGGGCCACCGTGTACGGAATGGCCAGGCGCTGCACCGCAATCGCCACGGCCGTGGCCACAACGAAAAGTATGATTAAAACGGTTTCGGATTCCATTTCGGTGCGTTATCTCCGTCCATCATTCATGGTCGCGTGATCTGTCACACGCGCTGAATTTAATTTGCATGCTCTCGGCAAAGCCTGCCGCGCGATTCGTATCGGCTCATTTTGTGGATCCATCTTTCCGAATTTCGCGTTCTGCCTGTAGCCAGTCCCGGTCTGCCCGGCCATCGCGGCGGCCTCGTCGCTCATAGATTTCATAGGCGCGCCTGGCGATCAGTGCTGTCATATCGGTCTTTTTCCTTTCCAATAGCGGCGCATCCGTTGGATCGAACACACGATACGCGAACAGTTTCACGCGGTCGTTCACGAGGAACCACAGCAGCGCATAGCCCCACACGAACAGCGCCCAACCCCAGCCGAGCGGCGTCATGAATACCCCGTAAACCGCGATCAGCGTAGCAATAATTTGCGTGCCGAGTACGGCCACCCACAAAATCCGCGCGGGGCGTATCGACCAGAACGGGCCGCGCGTGCGCGTCAGGAAGATCGTCAGATGTCCCGCCACCGACAGCTTCAAATACATCAGCGTCTGGATGTGTGCGCGGTCGAGATGGAACACGCGCTCGCCGAGATAGAACAAAACGAAAGCGGAGACGACCCCGATGACACCCAGCACTGTGGAAACGCCAAGAACCATATGCATGTTCCAGGACTCCGGCTTGTCCTTGTAATGCACGTTGTCATAGGCGATGGACAATATCGCCCCGTCGTTGAGCAATGCCAGCATCACAATCATCACCGCGGTAACGGGATAAAAGTTGAACGCCAGAATGGATAACGTCATGAACAACAGCACGCGCAGCGTCTCGGTGATGCGATAGATCGCGTAGCTGTTCATGCGCTGGAAGATTTTCCGGCTCTCCTTGATCGCGTCGATGATCACCGTCAGACCGGGCGTCATCAGCACGATGTCCGCCGCCGCGCGCGCCGCGTCGGTCGCGCCGGAAACGGCGATGCCGCAATCGGCCTTCTTCAGCGCCGGGGCATCGTTCACCCCGTCGCCGGTCATGCCGACGATGTGGCCGCGTTGCTGCAGCACATCGATGATGTGGAACTTGTGTTCGGGGAACACCTGGGCGAAACCGTCCGCCTTCTCGATGGACTCTGCCAACTGTGCCGTCTCGTGATGTTTGGTGTCGCCGAAACCGCTGGCATCGAGGATGTTGGTACCCAACCCGAGCTTGCTGGCAGTTTCGCGCGCGATCGCGATCGCATCGCCGGTGACCATCTTGACGCTCACGCCCATCTGGCGGGCGGTCGCGATGGTCGCCCTGGCCTGCTCGCGCGGCGGATCGAACAATGGCAACACGCCGACAAACCGCCACGGGCCGTCCCCGTCGGCCCGCGCCACGCCCAGCGAGCGGAAGCCGCGTGACGCAAATTCGTTGACGGCTTTGTCAACAGCGGAGACCACCTCATCGGCATTATCGGATAGTTCCAGGATCACCTGCGGCGCGCCCTTGGTCACCTTGAACTGGTTTCCATCCGGCTCCTTGACCGTGGCTTCGGTGCGCTTGTGCACTGGATCGAACGGCATGAAATGGACTACCTCAAAACCATTCAAGGCATCCTTGTTTTTCAGTCCGTCCAGCACGGCCAGGTCTATGGTGTCCTTGTTGTCCGCGCGCGATGCCAGTGCGGCATTGAAAATAACCTGGTCGGCCGGGATGCCGTTCACGCCGAACGGATCGCCCAGCGTCAGCTTGTTCTGGGTCAGCGTGCCGGTCTTGTCCGAGCACAGGATGTCCACCCCGGCCAGTTCCTCGATGGCCGCCAACCGTGTCACGATCGCCTCCATTTTTGCAAGCAGGCGCGCGCCTACCGCCATGGTCACGGACAGCACGGTCGGCATCGCCACCGGGATCGCCGCCACGGTCAGCACCAGCGCGAACTGCAGGGTGGTGAGAATAGGATCGCCGCGGAACAGCGCGACGGTAATAATCACCGTCACCAGAGCCACCGCGAGAATGATCAGATAATTGCCGATCTTCAGCACCGCGCGCTGGAAGTGGCTGGCGGTCTGCACGCCCTGCACCAGTTGCGCGGTTTTGCCAAAGTAGGTGTTCGAACCCGTGGCGTATACCAGCGCGTCGATTTCACCGGTGCGGACGATCGAACCGGAATATACCGCCTCGCCCGACTTGCGCTCGGCAGGCAGGGATTCGCCCGTCAGCGCCGACTGGTCCACTTCCAGCGGGTCACCCGCAAGCAGGCGCGCATCTGCCGGCACGATATCGCCCAGGCGCAGGTGGATCACATCGCCCGGCACCAGCTCGCGCGCGGCCGGGTTAGTCCACTTGCCATCACGTTTCACCTGGGTCTTGATCGCCAGCCTGGCCTTCAGCGCCTCGATGGCATTGCCCGCCTGATGTTCTTCCCAGAACCCGACCACCGCGTTGGCCACCAGCAGCGTGAGGATGATGCCGAAGTCTGGCCAGTGCCGGTCCACCGCCGACAGGATCACCGCCGCTTCGATCATCCACGGAATCGGTCCCCAGAAATAGCTGAGAAATTTCAGTAGCGGGTTGGTCTTCTTTTCTTCGAGCTCGTTGGTTCCATACTGGGTCAGACGCTTTGCCGCCTCGGCTTGGGTGAGGCCGTCCGGTGACGACCCCAGTTTTTTCTCCACTTCTTCGAGTGGCAAAGATTTCAGGTCGTCCTTCGCATCCGGCTTGGCTTCGGGAGCCTTGGATTGGTCAGCTCTGGTGTCCATAATTATTATCTCCTGTCATTGCTATGCTGCAGATATCTTGGCATGAACAATGGTCGTGCTCCTGCCCCCGAATTCGCAGCATTTGATTCATGTCACGCTCGCGCGAAACCGCTACGCTTGATCCAGCCACTTCCGCGCTGCAGATAAATTCCGGGCTCACCCTTTTCGCATCAGCAGTATCAGTCCGACTACCAGTACCAGCAATGTCACCCACAAGGCGATAGCAATATGTGTGGCTTTTTTTGCCCGGTCTTTCTCCCACCATGTCGCCGGATGAATGCCTTGCACCATAAAGGTCGCCACCGCGGCAAGATTAATGCAGATCAGGTTCGCTGCCAGCAGCGACAAGGCGCCCATCGCCAAGTTCAGTTTTCCGTCGCCGAGCAACAGGCCGAACGTCACCATCGGCGGCAACAACGCCACGGCCACCATCACCCCGACCAGGATCGCCGACACGCCCGTGGTAAACGCCAGCGCGCCCGCACAACCCGCCGCCAATGCCAGTGCGACATCGCTTAATCCCACCTGTGTGCGGGATGCCAATTCGGACAAGGTTGGATCCACATGCAACAGCGCCCCGATGATCAATGTCATCAGCGTAACCGTGGCAATGCCCGCCAAGCTGGTCAACGCTGCCTGTTTGGCCAGCGGCAGATCGCCCAGCGTCGTCGCCAGCGCCAGCGCGATGTTCGGCCCAAGCAGCGGCGCGATCACCATCGCGCCGATCACGATCGTGACGCTGTTGTGATCCAGGCCGATAGCCGCCACGATGGCCGACAGTACCACCATCGCGAAATACACTTTGGAAAAGCGCGCAGCATCGCTGATGTCCTCATACAACTCAGCCCGGCTGATTCTTTCGGGTATTTTTTCCTCTGGCGGTTTGTTCCCGGCAGGCGGCTCGGCTGGCTCCGGAACTTCGATCCGGGGCAAGGTAGCCTCAACCGGGAGGATCACGATACGGCAGCCTTCCTGCGCGGCGTAATGTTGCTCCAGTATATCCAGCACCGTCTCGCTTTTTTCGGCTTCCAGCAGGATCCGCACCAGCACCTCGCCCTCGCCAAAACCGATCTGCCTCAATTCCAAAACCGATTGCTCGGCGAGAAGCTGCTGCAATTCACCGGCCTTGGGGCCCGGTACAACCATCTCGATCAAGCGCAGCGCCATGAAAGTCTTAACCTTTCCATTTCCAGTCGCGGATTTCCGGCATGTCCTCTCCGTGCTTGTTGATGTACTGCCTGTGCTCGATCAGCTTGTCCTTGAGCTGCTGCTTGAGATAGATGCCCTTGTCGCCGGTCTGCGGCAGGCGGTCGATGGTGTCCATTACCAGGTGAAAGCGATCCAGGTCGTTCAGCACCGTCATGTCGAACGGCGTGGTGATGGTGCCTTCTTCCTTGTAACCGCGCACATGGATGTTGTGGTGATTGGTGCGACGGTAGGTCAGCCGGTGAATCAGCCACGGGTAGGCGTGGTAGGCGAAGATCACCGGTTTGTCTTTGGTGAACAGCTCGTCGAAATCCATGTCGCTCAAACCGTGCGGATGCTCGCTGGGTGTCTGGAGTTTCATCAGGTCGACGACATTGACCACGCGGATTTTCAGGTCGGGCAGATGCTCGCGCAGGATGGAGACAGCGGCGAGGGTTTCCAGCGTCGGCACGTCGCCGCAGCAGGCCATCACCACATCGGGTGCCATGGCCTGGTCGTTGCTGGCCCACTGCCAGATGCCGATGCCTTCGCTGCAATGCTTGACGGCGGCGTCCATCGTCAGCCACTGCGGCGCCGGATGCTTGCCCGCGACCACCACATTGACGTAGTGGCGGCTGCGCAGGCAGTGGTCCATCACCGACAGCAGGCAGTTGGCATCGGGCGGAAAGTAAACCCGCACCACCTCGGCTTTCTTGTTCACCACATGGTCGATGAAACCGGGATCCTGGTGGGTGAAGCCGTTGTGGTCCTGGCGCCACACGTGCGAGGCCAGCAAGTAATTCAGCGAGGCGATCTTGCGCCGCCACGGCAGGTGCGCGGTGACCTTGAGCCACTTGGCGTGCTGGTTGAACATCGAATCGATGATGTGGATGAACGCCTCATAGCAGTTGAACAGCCCGTGCCGACCGGTGAGCAGGTAGCCCTCCAGCCAGCCTTCGCACTGGTGTTCGCTGAGCATTTCCATTACGCGCCCGGTGGGCGCGAGAAACTCGTCGTTCGACTGGGTCGCGGCGTCCCACTGGCGTTGGGTCACTTCAAACATGGCCTCCAGGCCGTTGGAGAGCGTCTCGTCGGGGCCGAACACGCGGAAATTCCGCTGTTCGCCGTTCAGCTTCGCCACATCGCGCAGGAAAGGCCCGAGCACATGGGTGTCACCGATGCCGGGCGCCCCCGGCACAGGTACCTTGGCAGCATAGTCGCGAAAATCCGGCATGCGCAGGTCGCGCAGCAATATGCCGCCGTTGGCGTGGGGATTCGCGCCCATGCGGCATTCGCCCTTGGGGGCAAGTTCGGCTAACTCAGATTTCAGCTTGCCTTGCTCATCGAACAGCTCCTCCGGCCGGTAGCTCCGCATCCAGTCTTCCAGCAGCTTGAGATGCTCGGGTTTCTTGCGCGGGTTGAGCGGCACCTGGTGCGCGCGAAAGGTACCCTCGATCTGCAGACCGTCGACGATCTTGGGTCCGGTCCAACCCTTGGGAGACTTGAGGACGATCATCGGCCAGCGCGGGCGCGTGAGGTCGCCGCGGTCACGGGCGGCCTGCTGGATATTCTTGATCTGTTCCACCGCGGTGTCGAGGGCGGTAGCCATCGCCTCATGCATCAGCGCGGGGTCGTGACCCTCGACAAAGATCGGCGTCCAGCCGTAGCCGCGCAACAACTGTTCCAGTTCTTCATGTTCGATCCGAGCGAGTATGGTCGGGTTGGAAATTTTGTAGCCATTGAGATGCAGTATCGGCAGCACCGCGCCATCGGTGGCCGGATCGAGAAACTTGTTGGAATGCCAGGAAGTGGCCAGCGGGCCGGTTTCCGCCTCGCCGTCGCCGACTACGCAGGCAACGACCAGATCGGGATTGTCGAATACCGCACCGAAGGAATGGCTGAGCGAATAACCCAGTTCGCCGCCCTCGTGTATCGAGCCCGGCGTTTCCGGCGCTGCGTGGCTGGGGATGCCGCCGGGAAAGGAGAACTGCTTGAACAGCTTCTGCAGCCCCGCCTCGTCCTGGCTGATGTTGGGATAGATCTCGCTGTAAGTGCCTTCGAGGTAGGTGTTGCCCACCACCGCCGGGCCGCCGTGCCCGGGGCCGGAAACGTAGATCATGTTCAGGTCGAATTTCTTGATGACCCGGTTCAAATGCGCGTAGATGAAGTTCTGCCCCGGCGTCGTGCCCCAGTGGCCGAGCAGCATCTTCTTCACATCCTCGATCTTCAGCGGACGCCTGAGCAGCGGGTTGTCGTAGAGAAAAATCTGGCCGACCGACAGGTAGTTAGCGGCGCGCCAGTAGGCGTCGATCTTGTGCAGCAATTCCGCGGAAAGTGTGTTGTTCTTCATTTTTCAATTCTCCTTTATTCGCCAATATCAAGAACGCGGCAGACCGTCCTGGCTATCATCTGCTCTTCATCCGTATGCATAACGTAAACGGCAACGCGGCTGGACGCCGTGGATATTACGACCTCATTTTCCGCATTTTGTTTTGCGCCGATCCCGATTCCCAGAAATTCCAGACCCTCACAGATTCGCGCGCGAACAACCGGCGCGTTCTCCCCGATCCCGCCGGAAAACACCAGCGTGTCCAGCCCGCCCAGCGCCGCGGCATATGCGCCGATCCGTTTCTTGATCTGGTAACAGAACAACGCGACCGCTTCAGCCGCGCGCACATCCTGCGCCTCACGCTCCAGCAGGTCGCGCATGTCGGAACTGGTTTCGGATATGCCCAACAGCCCGGACTGAAAATTGACCATCTCGTTGAATTGCTTCGCGCTCATTTTTTCGCTGCGTGCCAGATACCAGACCAGTCCCGGATCAAGGTCGCCCGAGCGGGTGCTCATCGCCACGCCCGCGGTCGGGGTGAAACCCATGCTGGTGTCGATGCTCTTGCCGTCGCGCACCGCCGCCAGGCTCGCGCCATTGCCGAGGTGCGCGAGGATCACGCGTCCCTTTGTTGCCGCCGGATCGCCGAGACGGGCAAGTTCACCCATCAGGAATTCATATGACAAACCGTGAAACCCGTAGCGCCTTATGCCCTGCGCCTCGTAGCGGCGCGGGATCGGCAAAATCTGAGCGACTCGGGGGAGGTCATGGTGGAAAGCCGTGTCGAAACACGCCACCTGCGCCAGATCGGGAAATCGGTGATGAAAGGCCTCGGTCAGCAGGATCTCTTCCGGCATATGCTCGGGATCGAACGGGCTGAGCCGGCGCAACTCCGCTATCATTTCCGCAGTGATAACTTGCGGTTCGCTATATTTCGGTCCGCCATGCACCACGCGGTGTCCCACCGCGGCCAATACCTCATGGTCGCCGCGTTTCTCGACCCAGTCCATCAGCACTTCCACCGCCGCAGTGTGGTCGGGCGCTGTCACGGAGCGGGAAAAGCTGTCTGCCGGGTTCACGCTTTTGACCCGCAAGCCGGCATCCGGCAGACCGATCCGCTCGATGCTGCCCTCGAGTATCCGCTTTAGAGACTCCCCGGCCCCGAACAGCGCGAACTTGATGCTCGACGAGCCGCCGTTGATTGTGAGTACCAACGGCGAACCCTGCTGCCGGTTTGACTGTTTATTCATGCAATCGAATCTCCCGTTTCGCCAGCCGGAACGCGCCCTCGATCAGCACCGCCAGGGCAAGCATCGCGGCAAGGACCCACAACTTGGCCGGCGCGGTCGTGGCCGTCTGCCAGACCAACGCGCCGAAGGCAAGCAGACACGCGGACGCACCGGCAGCCGATATCCAGCCGCGGCTATGTGTGTGCGGCGCATGGCGCGCGTTGGCGCTATTGACCGCGGCGAAGATCAACAGGAACCCGGCGCTGCCCAACGTCGCGATGCTGCTCAGGTCGAAGACATTGGCCACGATGAGCGTCAGCCCGGCGGTAATGATCAGGCCTTCCACCGGCTGCCCCCACACTTTGTGCTCCAGCACTTCCGGCAATTCGCCGTCGCGCGCGATGCAGTAACTCAAACGCGCCGCGCCGTAGAGCGTGGCATTGATCGCGGACGCGGTGGACAGCATCGCGGCGATTGCGATCAGCGTGAAGCCGGTCTGCCCCAGGAATGGCCGGGCCGCTTCCGCCAGGGCGTAGTCCTTGGCCGCCACGATCTTGTCCACCGGGAGATTGCCCACCGTGACCAGCGCAACCAGCACATAAAGCGCGATCACAAACCCGACCGCCGTGTAGTACGCGCGCGGCAGTGTCTTGGCCACGTCACGCACATCGTTGGCCGTGTTGGCAATCAACTCGAAACCTTCGTAAGCCAGAAAGATGATCATCCCGCCTGCGGCCAGCTGCAGCGGGGGCGACCATGATCCCGGCGCGATTTGGGAAGCGTGGATGCCGGAAAAACCGACGCCGACGAACAACAGCAGGATCGCCAGCTTTATTGCCACGATCCAGATCTCCGCTTTGCCGATCAACCCGGCGTTGAGCAGGTTCATGCCGGCAATCGCGATCACGGCGAGACTGATCAGCGCATGTTTGCCTATCCCCTGCCAGGCCTGCGGCAGAAACGTCGCGCCGTAACTGCCGAATGCGAATGCGTACAGCGACAGCATCACCACGTAACTCAGCCACAGCAACACGTTCAGACTGCCGGTGAACATCCCGGCGCCGAAGGTACGGTCGAGGAAGGCAACCGTGCCGCCGCGACTCGGATAGGCGACGGAAAGCTTCGCATACGAATACGCCGTCAACAGCGCCACCATGCCCGCCAGTGCGAATGCCACCGGCGTGCCGCCGTGCGCCAGTTGCACCGCCAGCCCCAGTACCGCAAAAATCCCTCCGCCGACCATGCCGCCGACACCGAGGGAAACAACCGCCCACAAGCCCATCTTGCCGTCGGCTGCTTCGCTCATGCGACCATCCTTCCATGCTTGCGAAATAGATGCAGTACGGTCTTTGCCGATATTGAGCGGAGCTGCATACCGCCAATTTCAAGAAGCATCGTGGTAATCTCGACTGCTCTTTTCATCGATTCTCCGTCAACTTCGTCTACAGTTTTATACCTTGGGCTGGCAGGTTTCATGTTGATTTCTGTTGCGGGGTATTTACCCGACTGAAATTATGCAAAGATTAAATAGCGTAAGCTTCATTCAAGGCCGGCATGACAATCTCGGTTCCTTTCAGGTTGGTTGCAAACTGACGCATGACTTCTTCTTCGCCGTGAACCAGAAAAGTGCGTTCGGGATTGCCGGTCTGCTGGTGCCACGCGAGCAGTTCAGCCTGGTCGGCATGTGCAGAAAAGCCGTTGATGGTATGAATTTTGGCGCGCACAGGCATTTTTTCCCCGTAGATCCTGACTTCTTTCGCGCCGTCGATGACATGTCGCGCAAGGGTGCCTGATGCCGCGTATCCGACAAACAGTATGCTGCATTCCTCACGCGAAATATTTTGTTGCAGGTGATGGCGGATCCGGCCGCCGGTGCACATGCCTGATCCGGCCATGATCACGGCACCGCCGCCGATATGATTGATCGCAATGGACGCCGCCGTTTCGCGGGTGAAATGCAGCCCCGGCAGGTGGAAGGGATCCCGCCCCGAGTCGAACAATGCGCCGGTCTCTGCGTCATAACATTCCGGGTGGCGCTTGAATATCTCGGTGGCCGATATCGCCATCGGCGAGTCCAGGAACACCTGGACGGAATGCGGCAGCCGGTTCTTTTCGACCCCCTCCCTGAGGAAGAACAGCAGCTCCTGCGCGCGCTCCAGTGCAAAGGTCGGGATCACGACATTGCCGCCCCGGCTGAAGGTATCGGTGATCGCCTGGTAGAACTCTTCCACCGACGGCTGGAATGGCCTGTGCAGGCGGTCACCGTAAGTGGTCTCCATGACGACGACATCGGCCCTGGGCGGAGCTGCCGGGTCGCGCAGCAGCGGGCGGCCGCTGTTGCCCAGATCGCCGGAAAACAGCACGCTGCGTTGCCGCCCGTTTTCTTCCAGCTCCAGAAATATGCAGGCCGAACCGAGAATATGCCCGGCATCAATGAACGTGACACGTATGCCCGGTGCAAGCTGTATAGGTTGTCCGTATGTTGCGACACGGCCAAAATAATCCAGCGCCAGAAATGCGTCCACGATTGAATACAGCGGGGCTGCGGCATGCTGATGTTTGCGGTGATGTGCTGACCGGTGCCCCCGGTGCTCCACCTCTTCTTCCTGCAGATGCGCTGCATCCACCATCACCAGACGGGCCAGTTCGCGCGTGGCCGAGGTGGTGATGATCTCGCCGCGGAATCCCCGCTTGGCCAGCAACGGCAGGCGGCCGCAGTGATCCAGGTGGGCATGGGTGAGGAGTACAAAATCGATTTGCTTGGGGTCGAAACCGAATGGTTCGCTGTTCTCTTCGTCCAGTTCGCGGCCGCCCTGGTACATCCCGCAGTCGATCAAAATCATTCTGCCGGCGCAGTTCACCAGATGGCAGGAACCGGTGACGCCGCGATCGGCGCCGTGAAATGAGACTTCCATCGTCAAATCCTTTTTTTGCTTGTTATCGGGCAACCCATGCTGATTTCATGGCTATTGTATGACAATGAATTTTCCACAGCATGTCAAATATTCAATTCAGCCGGGCACTAAGTAGTAGCACCTATTCTGTTATTCCAGATTGGCGGTTTGCTGATCGAGCCACCAGTATCGCGCTGGCTCGCGGACTCATGCGGTAGGTTTTAGGGTTCTCCAAAAGCGGTTCCGTGCCCGCCGCAAATATATCCCGGGGCGATACGCGCGAGGTATCCGCGGCCAGGTGCCAACGAGATCCGTCCGGTACGGACGGCAAAACAAAATCAACCGTATCGCTGCCGGCATTGAACATCAGCAGCAGGTTGCCCTGCTCTTCTGCATGGATCAAACAGGCAAACTTGTTCTGTTTCCGGTCATCCCAGTCGGGCACATCCCCTTGCGGGTCATACCAGTGAATATCGGCGTCGGTATAGAATTGTTCCCTGCACAAAACAGGATGGTTGCGGCGGAAGGCAATCATGCCACGGGTAAAGCGGAAGATATCACCGTGCTGTTCCAGGTTGTCCCAGTCATACCAGCTGGTTTCGTTGTCCTGGCAGTAGGCGTTGTTGTTGCCGCCCTGGGTGCGGCGAATTTCGTCGCCGCCGAGCAGCATCGGTACACCGCGCGAGATCAGCAGCGTCAGCAGGAAATTCTTGATCTGCCTTTTGCGCAGGGCCTCGATCCCGACATCCGTTGTTTCCCCTTCAACGCCGTAGTTCTCGCTGAAGTTGGCATCGGTTCCGTCGCGGTTGCATTCTCCGTTTGCTTCATTGTGTTTGTCGCTATAACTCACCAGGTCGTTCAGCGTGAAGCCGTCGTGGCAGGTAACAAAATTGATGCTGCCTTCGGGGCCCTTGCCCGAATTGGTATAGATGTCGGCGCTGCCGCAGATGCGGCTCGCAAACAGGCCTGTCATCCCGTCATCGCCGCGCCAGAAGCGCCGGACGTCATCCCGGTAGCGGCCATTCCACTCCGCCCAGCGTCGTTCCGAGAAACTGCCCACCTCGTAGGCACCGGCCGCGTCCCACGCCTCGGCGATGATCTTCACATCCCGCAAGATCGGATCTTCGGCGATGCGTTCGAGCAGCGGGGCATTGGCCAGCAACTTGCCGTTGCCGTCCCGGCCAAGAACCGACGCTAGGTCAAACCGGAATCCGTCCGCATGCATTTCCACCACCCAGTAGCGCAGCGCATCCATGATTTGATCGCGCACCACGGGATGGTTGGCGTTGATAGTGTTGCCTGTTCCCGTGTAGTCCTGGTAGTAGCGTTGGTCTGGCGCAAGCATGTAGAAAATCGCGTTATCCATCCCGCGAAAGCACAGTGTCGGGCCCAGTTCGTTTCCCTCCGCCGTATGATTGAACACGACATCCAGGATCACTTCGATACCGGCATGATGGAACGCCCGGACCATTTCCTTGAACTCGAGCTTCTGCTGACCCAGGCCGCCTGCACTGCCGTAGGACGCTTTCGGCGCAAAAAAAGCCACCGGATCGTAGCCCCAGTAATTCCTGAGCGGCATACCTGTCTGCGGATCGATACCGGTCAACTGATGTTCGTTGAACTCGTGGACCGGCATCAACTCCACGGCTGTCACACCCAGATCTTTCAAATAGGGGATCTTTTCCATCAGGCCGCGATACGTGCCGGGATGCTCCACACCGGAGCTGGGATGAATGGTAAAACCGCGAACATGCGTTTCATAAATAACGGTATTCGACCAGGGATGACGGGGCGGCCGGTCGTCATGCCAGTGGAAGTGCTCATGAGTTAACACGCATTTCGGCATGGCACCGGCATCATCAAGTTTCGAACTAACCAGGTCTTGCTGTTGCGCCGAAGAATCGTATCCGCGGGCCGCCCCGAAATTCCAGTCAGGCAACGGCGTGATCGCCGTCGCAAAGGGATCGATCAGGAGCTTGTTGAAATTGAAACGATGTCCCTGTTCAGGCTGATATGGGCCATCCACGCGGTAGGCATAGAGTTGACCCGGACGAATTCCTTCTACCCATACGTGCCAAACATCACCGGTGCGGTTGCGCGCGGGGTCCAGGTCGATCACTCGTGCCGGTTTTGCGTCTGCCGCTTGATCGAACATTTCCAGCCGGACGCGGGTGGCATGGCGGCTGAACAAGGCAAAGTTGACCCCTCCACCGGACTCATGTGTTCCCATGGGCAAAGGCACACCTTTGCGCACTTCGGTATGTTCGGAGACTTCGGCTGCGTAATCATGCAGCGGTCGTTCGGGCGTATTCATTTGCTCGGTTTGCACATTTTTTCGTTCTTGCAGCACGACATGAAGGATCGGCGATAAGCTTGCCTGCTCTTTGATTGCCAAACATTCATACCGCAACCGCTGGGGATGCAACCCCCGAGGCAGGCAATTCTTTGGCAGCGAGCGAAAGCGCCAGCGTCTTTACAGAAGGGTTCATGCTATCGACCATCGAGCTCGGGATCAAGATCGTGGCTCCCCGTTCCTTGGTGGTCTCGTAGATTATGTTCATGGCACGAAGCTGCAGCGCTTCTGGATGCCCGGCGTAAATTTCGGCGGCCTCGACAAATTTTGCCGCAATCGCCGCTTCGGACGATCCGAGAATCACCCGCGCCTGCTTCTCGCGCTCGGCCTGTGCCTGGCGCGACATGGCATTCTGCAAGGCTTCCGGCAGGGCAACGTCGCGAATTTCCACCGAGCCCACCGTTATGCCCCAGGGTGCGGTCTTTGCGCCGATGTCATTTTTCAACTGCTCGTCGGCATCCTTGCGATCGGACAACAATGCGGCCAACATCGAAGAGCCGATCATCTCGCGCAGCGAGGTTTGCGCAACCTGGTCGATGGCTGCGCGATAATTGGTAATGGCCAACGCCGCTTTTTCCGCGTCGTGCACATGCCAGAAAATGATCGCATCGACATTGACCGGAACCGTGTCCCGGGTCAGCGCCTGCTCGGCATTGAAGCCTGTGGTCTGTATGCGCTCGTCGATCACGGCGATCACATTGTCGATGACCGGAATAATGATGAACATCCCGGCGCCTCTGACACTTTGCAGCTTGCCCATCCTCAGGATGACAAACTTCTGCCAGGTATTGGCCATCTTCAATGACATCGCGACAAGTATTGCGGCAACGAAAAACGCCAGCGCCAGATAGAGACTCACCCAATTGCCTACGGCAAGGCCCGACAAAATAAGAACAAAGGCCAGGAATGAGGTGATTGGATTCATGATTACCTTTCATTTGTTAGGTTGAGATTCTCGAATTTACCTGCGATCTCAAACTATTTCTGTGCGCTACCCCACCAACCATCCAGCAATCCAGCAGCAGAATTCCGCTCGCAATCGAATCATCGCTGCCACAGAATTCGTGCTTCCTCGAGTGGCACCGACACGCCGTCGCGGTGAGGAATGAGCCGCACCGTGTAGTCTGACACCGGACGGGTTACATGCACCTCGGCGCGATAGGCGTAGCCGTTTATCGCACCCACCAGTTGCCGCACGCGTTTCATTTCCATCCGCTCCGGTGCGGCACCGTTAATGCCATTGGCGTAAAGCTCGACACGCACCGCCTCCGGTGCGAGATCATCGAGATATATTTGAACCTCGAATACATGCTGCTTGCCATCGGTTGCGACCTTTATTTCGCCGAACCGCAGTGCTGCCCATTTTTGCTCCACCTCGTGACGCCAATTCACCATATCCACGCCGATTTTGCCTTTATCGACAGCACGCGCGAGATAGGCTGATGCGGCCGGCAGGTAGTGTTGCTCGGTGTATTCGCACACCGCGCGGTTAGTGGAAAAACGCGGCGTCAATTGCGCCATGCTTTCCCGCATCCGATTCACCCAGGCAGTGGGAATCCCTTGTTCGTCGCGCGTATAGAATTCCGGGATCACCTCGTGTTCAAGCAAGTCATAAAGTGCCTCGGCATCACGAGCGTCCCAGGCCGGATCATCTCCGTGTTCCTGTCCATCACCCAGTGCCCATCCCACTTCCGGCGTGTAGGCTTCTGCCCACCAGCCGTCCAGTTCGGAAAGATTGATGCCGCCGTTGACCAGCACCTTCATGCCGCTGGTTCCACACGCTTCCCAGGGGCGTCGCGGCGTGTTGATCCAGACATCCACTCCCTGCACCAGCTGCTCGGTCAAGTCCATGTCGTAGTCACTGAGGAAGATCACGTGGGGGCGAGCCTCGGTTCGACGGATGAAATGTATCCATTCCTGTATCAAGGCTTGCCCTGCAATATCTGCCGGATGGGCCTTGCCGGCCATGATCAGCTGCACCGGGCGCTGCGGATTGGTCAGCAGGCGTAGCAATCGTTCCGGGTCGTGCAACAATAAATTCGGCCGCTTGTAGCTTGCAAAACGGCGTGCAAAGCCCAGTGTCAACACATTGGGGTCAAACAAATGTTTCGCAGCATCGATCTTCTCGTGCGACGCGCCTGAGAGGGTAAGTTGCCGGGATAATCGTTCGCGTGCGTATTCAACAAGGGACTCGCTGGTGGAAGTGCGAAATTGCCAGAGCTTGGCATCCGGGACTTTGCGTATGTTTTGCGTCAAGCTCTCCGCTGTCCCCAGCCAGCGATCCTTGCCGCATGCTTCGGTCCAGAGATCATCCGCCGGCGCAGAATCCCAGGTCGGCATATGGACACCGTTGGTCACATGGCCGACAGGAATTTCTTCATGCGGCCAGTGCGGAAAGAGCGGCTCGAAAAGGTGGCGGCTCACCTGCCCGTGCAAACGACTCACGCCATTGACCGCGCCGCTTCCGCGTATCGCCAGATAGGCCATGTTGAAAGGTTCCGATGTATCGTTCGGGTTGTGACGGCCCAAGGCCAGCAAATCCGGGAGTGTGATACCGAGCAGCGTCCGTGCATAACCAGCCAGGTATTGCTCCATGAGCGCCGGAGAAAATCGATCGAAACCGGCAGCCACTGCGGTATGCGTGGTGAAAAGGTTGCCCGCACGGGTGACGTCCAGCGCGGCCTCGAAGGATAAGCCGGTTTCTTCCATGAAGCTGCGCGCGCGTTCCAGCACGGCGAACGCCGCATGTCCCTCATTCAAGTGGCAGACTTCCGGCTTGATGCCGAGCGCCGCGAGCAAGCGCCATCCGCCTATCCCGAGCAGCATTTCCTGTTTGAGGCGCAGCTCCGGGCCTCCTCCGTAAAGCTCGCTGGTAATGCCCCGATGCGCGGGATAATTCGCGGCGTCATTGCTGTCCAGCAAGTACAGCTTGACGCGACCGACCTGAACCTGCCAGGCGCGCAGCCACACCGAGTAACCGGGCAACGCGATCTCCAACCGCAGCCACTCCCCATCCGGTTTGCGCAACGGCGTGATCGGCAACTGCCCTGGATCGTTAAATGGAAAGAGTGCCTGCTGCGCGCCATCCTTGTCGATCACCTGGCGAAAATAGCCTTGCTGGTAGAGCAGCCCGACACCGATCACCGGCACGCCCAGATCGCTGGCGGCCTTGAGCTGATCACCGGCTACATTGCCCAGACCACCCGAGTAAATGGGCAAGGCTTCACTCAACATGTATTCCATACTGAAATATGCGACACAGCTCAACGGAGATTGCGGGTAGGTTTGCTGAAACCATGCGGGCGCATCCATCCCATCCCGCCTGGCTTGTACCAGACCATCAACTTTATTGCGGAAAGCCTGGTTAGCCAAGACTTGCTTGAGTTTTTCCCGTGAGACAGTCTGCACGACGACCCACGGGTTATGCGTGATATCCCACAGCACGGGATCCAGCTGCCGCCACACCTGGTCGGTGGCGTGATTCCACGACGAACGCATGTCCAAAGCAAGTTCGGCCAGTAAATCGAAACCCTCTATGTCGGAGCAAAAAAGTTGATCCTTGGAGTAAATGGGTCTTGTTTGTTCGCTCATAATCTCGCCTCCATCTGATTCTTCAGTAATACGTGACCGGCGCTGGCTTGCATCGCCTTTCGCACCCGTTCGGCATCCCCTGGATAATAGTCACGGATCGGTTTCATATCCCTATCCGGTTCATACACCAGCGGGTTCACGGCAGGAATATTCATCCGACAATATCGGCATACGACACGCCGTCCAGGTACCTGGCCAGCGCCAGTTTGTTCGGCCCGTAGAATACAAGCGCCTTCATCGCGGTGATATTTTTTTGGTCAGCGGCAGAATCGGTCATTAGCCTTCCTTTTGTTTAACCTAAAATCTCTTAATTCAAGCCACAGGGTTCAGAGCGTGTGTTGTTAGTGCTTTAGCCCCTTACAACCACAGTCTACCCCTTGCGGGTGCAGAGAACACAGAGAAAGAAACGGTATTTCCCTGTTTTTCTGGTTCACCCAAAAGGCGAAACCCAATTTCTTGATTTCCATTTATTTCCCCTCAGTGTTCTCTGTGGCTAACCAGGTTTTTAAGATTTAAGCGAACTGATTTAGACGAGTTGATTTATTTGGGCCATCGACCGGCCCGCGCTGCGCAGCGCCTCGGGACAATCCAGCCGTCCGGTGTGAATCTCGATGAACACCAGACCATCTGCCGTGGCGGCTTTATCCAGCGCATCTTCAAGTTCACCTTCAGTGTGCACATCAAACCCCGGCCCGCCGCCGAACACTTCCACCAGTTTGTGATAGCGCCACGGCTGGATGTCGTTGTAGGGACGATCAACGATCACCCGCTCGATGGTGTAGCCGTCATTGTTGAGCAGGAAAATGATGGGCTTGTGGCCGTAGCGGATCATGGTCGAGAGGTCCTGGCAGGTCACCTGAAAAGCGCCATCCCCCACAAACAAAACGACACGCCGGTTCGGCGCAGCCGTGGCAGCGCCCAGCGTGGCGCCGACCGTATAGCCGATTGATCCGTAAAATGTCTGCCCGATGAAAGTTGTGCCCTGCGGCATCAGCAGCTCCGCGGCACTGAACAGCGACACGCCGGTTTCGGCGATCACGACCGAATCCTTTTCGACAAAATGGCTCATGCGGTCGAAGAAACGCTTGATGGTCAGCGCTTGTTGCGGATCGGGCCGGTACGGCTCGGTATGCCGGTGCACGCAGCCATCGATGGCGCGTCGAATCTCCAGCGTTGCAGCATCGCGCCGGACCAGCTTTGCCGTCAGCCCGCGTATGAAATCACGCAGATAAACGTTTTCGAAAATATGGCGTTTGATCCTGACGGTGCGGATGTTGGCACTGATCGCTTTGGAGTCGTCGAGCCGGGTAGTGAAGCCGCCTGTATTGAAGTCGGTCATCAATTCCCCGAGTTGCAGGACACAGTCTGCAGACTCGACCCGCTCGCGAACATAGTCCCGACTCCGATCACCCTCGAACAGGCCGATGAATTGCGGATGATGCTCGGAAAGAACAGTCTTGCCGAGCATCATCGTCACATAGGGGAAACCGGTCTTGTCGAGCAAGCCGGCGAATTCATTTTGCAGCTTGAAGCGTATCAGCTCCACGCCGCCTATCACCACCGGCCGCTGCGCGTTGCCCAGCATGGCCAGCGTTTCATTGATCGCCTCATCGAGCGCATCCGGGTCGCTGGGTGCATGTACCGGAAAGGGAAAAGCGTCAGGCCGCTTGCATTTCATCGTCACCACGTCGGAAGGGATGCTGATGTAAACCGGTTGCTGATTATAAAGACATGCCGACAACACCCGGTCGATCTCGTCCGGTGCAGTTTCACCCGAAGAGAGCTGCGTGGAGGCGACGGTGATTTTCTCGTACATCCTCAGGGGAATCTGGTAATCGCCCAGGGTGTGGTGCAACAGTGGGCGAGTGCGAAAATTGATCGTCGCAGGCGAGCCTGTGATCGCCACCACCGGCACCCGTTCTGCGTATGCTCCGGCCACGCCGTTGATGGCGCTCAGCTCGCCTACGCCGAAGGTGGTGGCAAAAGCGCCGACACCCCTGATGCGCGCGTAACCGTCAGCGGCATAGGCTGCGTTGAGTTCGTTGCAGGTGCCGACATAGTTCACCTCGCTGTTCAGCACCTGATTGAAAAAGCCGAGGACAAAATCTCCCGGTACGCCGAACAGATGATCCAACCCGATTTGCTTAAGCCGGATCAGCAGGTATTCGGCAACGGTGATTTCAGGGCTGTTCAATTCAACGACTCCATCGCAGGCAGATATTCGCCGCGCTGCGCTGCGCCATTCAACCTGGCCCGTTTCAGCAACGCCTGTTGTGCTGCGGAAATGTTCTCCGCCTTGCCCTGCCAGACTTGCAGCACCGGCTGTTGCAGGGCGCGACCGAAGGAAAAGGAGAGCAACCAAGGGGCACCGGAGGAATCGGCATTCATGGCATTGAGATTGGCCGTTGCTTGTTCAGGACTCAAACCGCCGGAAAGGAAGTTGATACTCGGCACTGCGGCCGGCACGGTGCGCCGGAACACCTGCAGGGTTGCTGCTGCGATCTCTGCCGCGTTTGCTCGGGCTGGATGTTCCTTGCCCGGCAGCACCATGCTGGGTTTAAGTATCATGTGTTCCAGCACGACATGGTGCAGGTGCAGCGCATGAAAAATTCCCTTGTGCACCGCTTCGGTGACCTCGGCGCAACGATCCATACTGTGACCACCGTCCATCAGCACTTCCGGCTCGACGATGGGCACGATGCCCTGTTCCTGGCATACCGCCGCATAACGCGCCAGCATTTCGGCGTTGGCCGCGATACCCAGCGCCGTGGGAAAGTGTTCGCCAATCTGGTAAATCTCGCGCCACTTGGCAAAACGCGCGCCCTGTCTTTTATATTGAATCAATCGTTCCGACAAGCCGTCCAGGCCATAGGTAATGAGATCGAAGGGTGACAGCGCCAATGGCCCTTTCCCTTTATCCACCTTGACGCCGGGGATTATGCCGCGCTGCGCCAGCACTTCGGGTAGCGGCGTGCCATCGCCATCGGCCTGGGCAAGCGTGTCCTCGAATTCGATCACGCCGCTTATGTAGTGCTCAATGCCGGGGGCGGTAAACAGCAGCGTGCGGTAAGCGCGACAGTTTTCAGCTGTAGCTTCCACACCGATAGCGGCAAAGCGCTTGGCAATGGTGGGTTGGCTCTCGTCTGCGGCGAGTATCCCCTTGCCGCGCTGCACCATCTGCCCGATGGTGGCTTGAAGTTCGTCTGCAATGGTCATGGTTCATCTCCAGTTTGGTGTATGGGCGATTTTCATTCGGCTTGCAGTGTGTTGGTCCGTGTGCACAGTGCTGCGATTTCATCCGGCAATTTCAGCACCAGTGCAACTCAACTTAAGACTTTCGATGCTACGACATGAATACTTTGTTGTATGTTTGCTGGCGCACAGAGCGCATATTTTGCGGAGCAGCTAATGCACGGCAATCGGTGTTTGCAACATGAAGGCAAGGCAGCATTGGGAAATCATGATGCGCGCCCAACAGCCTCAGTTGGGATTTCCCTCGTCACGCCACTTTTCCTTGGCTTCGCTTACTGTCTGCTGATGAAGCACTGGCGGCGTGCGGTCTTTGTCGGGCGGCGCGCCCAAAGCATCGCTGACCATTGCTTGTGCTTCCTCCAAAATGCGGCGCAGATGATCCGCTCCACGAAAGCTCTCGGCATAGATCTTGTAGATGTCTTCGGTGCCGGATGGACGAGCCGCGAACCACCCGCTTTGGGCTATCACTTTCAAACCGCCGATGGGCGCATCGTTGCCCGGCGCGCGGGTGAGGATGCTGTGGATTTTTTCGCCCGCCAATTTTGCAGACTTTACCTGCTGTGGTGAGAGCTTCGCCAACAGTTGTTTTTGCTCCGGAGTCGCCAGCGCCTCGACACGATCGTAAACAGGTTCGCCGAACTCGCGCGCAAGATCGCGGTAGATTTCGCCGGGATCGCGGCCCATGCGCGCGGTGATCTCTGCCGACAGCAAAGCCGGAACGATGCCGTCCTTGTCCGTGGTCCAGATGCTGCCATCCAGACGGACAAAGGAAGCACCCGCACTCTCTTCGCCGCCAAAGGCCAGCGAGCCGTCGAGCAGTCCGTCCACAAACCACTTGAAGCCGACCGGTACCTCATAGAGCTTGCGGCCGAGCTTCGCCGTGACGCGATCGATCATCTGGCTGCTGACGACCGTCTTGCCTACCGCTGCATCCTTGCGCCAATACGGCCGATGCCGGAAGAGATATGAAATGGCGACCGCAAGGTAGTGGTTGGGTGGCAGCAAGCCCGCATTTTTGGTGACGATCCCGTGGCGGTCATGGTCTGTGTCGCAGGCGAAGGCGATGTCGTAGCGATCCTTGAGGCCGATCAGGCTCTGCATCGCGTAGGTCGAGGACGGATCCATGCGTATCCGGCCGTCCCAATCGACCGTCATGAAGCGGAAGGTCGGATCGACGGCTTCGTTCACCACCGTAAGATTCAAACCATAGCGCTCGGCGATCGGTCCCCAATAGTGAACGCCGGCGCCGCCCAGCGGATCCACGCCCATGCGAATGTTCGCGCCGCGAATCGCATCCATGTCGAGCACGCTGCCGAGATCGCTGACATAAGCGTTGAGAAAGTCGTGCCGGTGCGTAGTAGCCGCTCGCAGTGCCTTCTCGAACGAGATTCTTTGCACACCATCAAGATCGTTCTTCAAAAGAATATTGGCTCTGGCTTCGATCCAACCTGTGACATCCTTGTCCGCCGGCCCGCCGTTGGGCGGGTTGTACTTGAAGCCGCCGTTGTCGGGCGGATTGTGCGATGGCGTGATGACGATACCGTCGGCCAATCCTGCGGCGCGTCCGCGGTTGTATGCAAGTATCGCGTGGGAGATCACCGGCGTGGGCGTGTACTCATCCTTATCCGCGATCATCACGTCCACGCCGTTGGCCGCCAGCACTTCGAGCGCGCTGGCACACGCAGGTTCCGAAAGCGCGTGTGTGTCGATGCCGAGAAACAGCGGACCGCTTATGTTTTTCATTTTGCGGTAATCGCAAATGGCCTGGCTGATGACAAGCACATGATATTCGTTGAAGCTGGTTTCGAACGCGCAGCCGCGATGGCCCGAGGTGCCGAACGCGACTCTCTGCGCGGGTATCGCAGCATCCGGCATATTGCCGTAGTAGGCCGTGATGAGTCTCGGTACATTGACCAGCATGGCTGGTGTGGCCGGTTTGCCTGCCAGCGGGCTTACCAGATGCTCTGTCGTACTCATGCCGTGACTCCTCTTTTTTCAAAACGGTTGATAAAGTTCTCGACTAACCTGGCGCGCGGGTTGTGGTAGTCGATGTAATAGGCAATCCAGTGGGTCGTGCATTTCGGCAAAATCTGCAGTAGCAAATTTAATCATCATGAACATTGTCCCTTGCAGACAACGTGTTGTATGTGCGCTGGGGTACGCAATGCGGAAGTGTGTGCTCGAACCGGTCCGTTCAAACGGTTATCGGAGCAATCATGGCCTTCCGCCATACTCTTCATTCAGGCTCATGCCGATGACGGACATGTGGTTCCGTGCGCAGATTCCGGCCAGGATGAACCGGCGGCAAACGTGCGTTCTGGCCGGTTCCGTGTTTTCAAATTCTTCAAACTCCGGCGTCTGGTTCGACTCACCCCTCTGCAGGAAACCATTGGCAGTCCGATGTTTTTTGAATGTCTTTGTTAACCAGGAAAGCATACTTTCGATTCGAAGGCGACATACGACCATCTGGTTTCGCTGGCCGAAACTTGTCCACCGGCGCGGATCCATGCCACGCGGCGTGTTGCGCAGCGCAGGTGGTGGGCTTCAGCCCTGTGCGCGATGTGGCTGATCATTCCGTGCGAATGACGCGGTAGCGTGCCTTGGCGAACTGCG
>Ga0307375_10000735_pt1 | contig 39259 bp, 39 predicted proteins | sample TR1MG_FD_202531 | JGI IMG/M metagenome (GOLD analysis project Ga0307375, IMG submission 202531) | Soil microbial communities from Risofladan, Vaasa, Finland - TR-1 | ecosystem: Environmental > Terrestrial > Soil > Coastal area > Acid sulfate soil | place: Finland: Risofladan, Vaasa | collected... | reverse complement strand
AACACCATGCTGGCGCGCACCGCGCACGAGGGACGGGCGCGGCGCTTGAGCGTCAGCAACGCCGGGTACGGCATCGGCGCGGTGATCAGCCCGCTGCTCATCGTCGCCGTCCACCCGGACAACTTCCCGACCCTGGTCGCCGGCTTCGGCGTGACGGCCATCCTCCTCTCCGCCCTGAACCGCGGTCTGCACGCCCCTCCGGCGCGGACCGAGCCACTCCAGAGCGAGATCACCCGCCTCGGCGGGCGTCGCGCCATCCTCGTCACCTTCACCATCGCCTACGCCCTCTACGTCGGGGCCGAGACCGCGGCCTCGGGTTGGATGGCCGCTCAGATCCAGCACTCGGGTCACTCATTGTCAATCGCCAGCGTGGTGACGGCCGGCTTCTGGACTGGACTCGCCCTCGGGCGTCTCCTCGGTGGCCCGCTTCACCGGTGGGCCTCGGCACGTTCCCTGGTGCTCGGCGGTCTCGTCCTCGCGGTGGTCCTCGTGCTCGTCTCGAGCGTCGCGTCGCTCGCCCCCTACGCCTATCCCCTCGTGGGCTTCGTGATTGCCTCGATCTTTCCGATGGGTCTGATGTGGTACACGACGCTCTGTCCCAATGACAGCGACGGACTGTCACTCATGATCTTTGTCATGATGGCCGGCGGCTTCCTCGTGCCGGCGCTGGTGAGCGTGAGCGTGGCGCACTTGGGTGTGCGCAGCGTTCCGTTCGTGCTCGCCGCGGTGCTGCTCGGCGACCTCGGGTGCTTCCTCAGCGCCCTGCGGTTCCGCCCGTTGATCGTGACACCTCCACCGGCGCAGTCCTGATCGCCGACCACCGTGGTCGGCGCCGTGATGAGCGTCAGAACTGGATCAGCATCGCGATGAGCGCCACGGCGATCAGTCCTAGCAAGATGTCGACGGAACGGACGAGTTTGCGCCCACGCTCGGGCGACGCCACGCCGTCCTTGCCGATGACTTCGCTCATGACCCGCTCGAGCGGGAGGGTGCGAGCTTCGAGGTGTCCCGCGGCGGCGAGGTAGCACAGCAGGCCCACGCCGATCCAGGGCTTGGTGAGCGAGACCGCACTGGTGCCGCTCAGCGACATGATCAGACCGGTGATGGGCAGCACGTGGAGAAGGCGGGCCGCCCAGTTGCGCCGCTGCGGGAACCGGGCCCGCTGAACTGATTCGTCGGCGCCGCGCGCGACGACGAGGGCCGACGTGCGCATCACCACCAGGACGATGAGCGTGCTGAGCGCGGCGATGATGTGGACGAGGAAGACGAGGTCGTACGCGACCGAAGTGGCAATCATGACTCCGACAGTAATGTCTCGGCCGCCCGGTACGGGTCGGTGCGCCCCGCGAGCAGGGCCTCGACCTGCTCGTCGTACGCCGCGCCGCGCGCGAGACCGGTGATGCGCGATCGCACCATCGCGGTCAGGACCTTGTCGAGTTCGGACCGGGTCCTCGCGCGACGGTGGGCGTCGAGACGACCGTCCTCGATGAAGGACCGATGGGCGACGATGGCGTCCCACAACTCCTCGGTACCGGTGTTGGTCGTCGCCACGGTCTCGAGGATGAGTGGACGCCACTCGTGCTCGCCGCCGAGGTCGAGCATCTGTTCGAGGTCACGCCGCGTCTCGCGCACGCCGGCGCGGTCGGCCTTGTTGATCACGAAGATGTCGGCGACCTCGAGCAGGCCGGCCTTGTTGGCCTGCATGGCGTCGCCCCATCCGGGATTGGTCACGACGATCGTGGTGTCGGCGGCCGACGCGATGTCGACCTCCATCTGTCCGACGCCCACGGTCTCGACTATCACCAGACCGAACCGGGCGGCCCCGAGGACCCGCACCGCGTCGGGCACCGCCAGGGAGAGTCCGCCCAGGTGGCCGCGCGTCGCCATTGAGCGGATGAACACGTGGGGGTCGGTCGCGTGGTCCTGCATTCGGATGCGGTCGCCGAGGATGGCACCGCCGGTGAAGGGCGAACTCGGGTCGACGCACAGCACACCGACCTCGTCGAACGGGTCGGCACCGTGGAAGGAGCCGGCCGCGAGGGCGGTGGAGATGAGCTGGTCGGTCAGCGTCGACTTTCCGGCGCCTGGCGGACCGGTGAGGCCGATGACGTACGGCGACGGCGACTGGTACGCGAGGGCCGCGGTGGCCAAGTGGTGAGCGCCGCCCGACTCGACGTAGGTGATGAGACGCGCCAATGCCGTGCGCGAGCCCTCACGTGCCTGCGCAACCAATTCAACGGGGTCGCGCGAAATCACGCGAGCCTCTCGACGGTGGCGCCGAGGGACCGCAGCCGACCGGCGAAGTCGTCGTAGCCCCGGTCCACGTGCTCGAGCCCCGCCACGGTCGTCTCGCCTTCGGCGACCAGACCGGCGAGGACCAAGGCGGCGGCGGCGCGGATGTCCGTGGCGCGCACCGAGGTGCCCTGCAGTCGTTCCACCCCGCGGATCATGGCGTGGTGCCCCTCGGTGGTGATGCTCGCGCCGAGTCGCACGAGTTCGTCCACGTAGCGAAAGCGGCCCACGAAGAGGTTCTCGGTCACCACCGAGACACCGTCGGCCACACTCAGCATCGTGGTGATCAGTGGCTTGTAGTCGGTGGCGACACCCGGGTAGGGCAAGGTCGCCACGTCACAGGACCGCAGGCGCGTGGGGCCCTCGACGAGGATGCCTGGACCGCTGAGATCCACGACACCACCCATCACCACGATCTTTCGCAGCAGCATCTCCATGTGTTCGGGGTGGGCGTCCACCACTCGGACCCGACCACCGGTGATGAGGCCGGAGGCGAGGTAGGTCGCCGACACCACACGATCGGTGACGACCTCGTGGCGCGCGGGCTCGAGACGTTCCACGCCGTCGATGGTGAGCCGCGAGGTACCGAGTCCCTCGATCCGTGCGCCCATGGCGATGAGTTGACGGCCCAAGTCCTCGACCTCGGGTTCGCGCGCCGCGTTGTCGATGACCGACCGTCCGTCGGCCAAGACACAGGCCATCATCAGATTGTCCGTCGCCGTGTGGCTCGGGTACTCGAGTGTGATGCGCGTGGCCTGCAATCGACGACCATCCGACGAGGCGTGGATGAAGTTGCGATTGTTGTGGAACGTCGCTCCCATGGCGGTGAGACCGTCGGTGTGGAAGTTGATGGGACGCTGCCCGAAATCGTCGCCTCCGGGCAGGGCCATATTGGCTTCGCCGCATCGCGCCAGCAGGGGGCCGAGCACCACGATCGAAGCGCGCATGGCCTCGAAGAGATGACCGGGCGCGACGGGGTGCAGTTGGTCACTCTCGGGCACGGTGATCGTCAGTTCGTGGGGAACCGACCGACGCACCTGGCAACCCAGCGCCACGAGTAGTTCGCTCATGACGGTGACGTCGGTGATGTTGGGGACATTCGTCAAGTGGTGCTCGCCCGTCGCGAGGAGACAGGCGGCCATCTGCTTCAGGACGGCGTTCTTGGCCCCGAAGGCCCGCACCTCCCCTTCCAGCGGCCCCGCAGGCTTCACAACGAGAGAACTCACCACTCAAGTATTGCCGGTTCCGGGCGATGGCTCGGCGTGGTCCATCCGGCGCAAAGGACGGTCGAGGCTACGCTGGGTCCCGTGCAGCCACCTTCCAGGCCCGACCGCAATATCGCCCTCGAGATGATCAGGGTGACCGAAGCGGCGGCCATCGCCGCCGCCCGTTGGTCTGGCCGGGGTGACAAGAACGCCGCCGACGGCGCCGCGGTCGACGCGATGCGCTTCGTGCTGGGCGCGGTCGCGATGGACGGCATCGTCGTGATCGGCGAGGGTGAGAAGGACCACGCACCGATGCTCTACAACGGCGAACACATTGGCGACGGACGCCCACCGCAGGTCGACATCGCCGTCGACCCCATCGACGGAACCACGCTGACCGCCATGGGCCGCAACGGCGCCCTGTCGGTGATCGCCCTGGCCGAGCGTGGCTCGATGTTCAATCCTGGACCATGTTTCTACATGAAGAAGGTGGCCGTAGGCCCGCGCGGCCGTGGCGCGGTGGACATCAACGCGTCGGCGACCGACAACCTGAATGAACTCTCCAAGCGTCTGAAGAAGCCGGTCCAGGAGATGGGTGTGGTCATCCTCGACCGACCGCGCCACGACGACCTGGTGGCCGAGGTGCGCGAGGCGGGAGCCCGAGTCCTCTCGATCTCCGACGGCGACGTGGCCGGCGCGATCGCCACCGGATGGCCCGACTCGGGCGCCGACATCCTCTTCGGCATCGGTGGTACCCCCGAGGGGGTCATCGCCGCCGCGGCGCTGAAGGGACTCGGCGGTGAAATTCAAGGAGTACTGCACGCGAGCACCGACGAGGAGCGCCGTGAAGCCGAAGCCCTCGGGTATGACTTCAGCCGTGTGCTCATGACCGACGACCTGGTGGCGAGTGACAACTGCTTCTTCTCGGCCACCGCGATCACCGATGGCGACTTCCTGCGGGGCGTGCGCTTCTACGACTACGGCGCGACGACCCAGTCCCTGGTCGTGCGCTCCCGGTCGGGCACGGTGCGCACCATCGAGACCTTCCATCGTCACGACAAACTTCAGGAATTCACCACCTCCGGCTTCTAAACCGTGACAAATTATCGAATCCGCCGGTCCCGTTGTTGAAGCGTTGTTGTTCCGCGCGGCCATATTTCGTGACCGTTGCCGTAGACTGAGATAATAACTATGTGGGGTACGTCGGGATTTTCTGAGGCAACTCTCACTGGGGGTCCGTCACATCGCGTTGGTCACTGCTACCTTCACGGGAAGGATTGACTGACCAATGACCAATCAGCCAAGAAACCAACCCCAGCGCGAATTGATTCTGGACGCGACCATGGAAATCCTCGAGTCGGAGGGACCGGTCAACTTCCGCCTCCAAACCCTCGCGGACAAGCTCGGCATCACCATTCCCGCGCTCTACCGCCATTTCCGCGATCGTAACGACATCATCCGCTCGGCCTACGTCGCGGCCTTCACCCGTGAGACCGAGGCCATGATCTCGCTGACCAAGTACCTCACGGAGGTCGAATTCAGCGGCGAGACCCTGCTGCACCTCATGGTCGAACAGTTGTCGCAACTCAAGAGCGACAATCACAAGCGTCAGCGACTCACCCGCATCGAGGCCTTCGCGACCACCACCCAGGACGAATTGTCGAAGAAGCAGGTCACCGAACTGCTGGGTCAGATGCACGAGGCCACCGCCACGGCCTACCGGACGTGGCAGGAGCGAGGCGTCTTTCGCCGCGAGTTCAATCCCGCGGCCTTCTCCATCGTGACCCGCAGTCTGCTCGCCGGCATGGTCGTGTGGGACATGGACGAATCACTCGACGTCCCGGTCGACGACGTGCGCCAGGTCATCGAACACATCCTGCGCCAGTTCATCATCGTCTGAGTCGTCCGTTCCCCCAGGCGTGCTGCGGCGTCACGCGCACGTGAAAACATTCCCAAGAATGACGGGCCCGGCCCATTGCGTAATTGAGCGTTGGGGCGTAGGGTCCCTGCAAGAGCCCATGGGGACTCCGGCGCCGCGGCGCTGATCCAAGGAGGTGCGCAGTGCGCGTCTCGAACTTGTTAGCCGTCAAGGGCCACGATGTGGCCACCATCTCCCAGGAGCGCAGCATCGAGGACGCGCTCACGATTCTGAAGGAGCGCGGCATCGGCGCACTCGTGATCACCGGCCCGACGCCGCCGTTAGTGGGCATCCTCAGTGAGCGCGACATCGTGCGCGCCCTCGCCAGTCGTGGCGCCTCGATCCTGCACGAGACCGTCGCTCGGTTGATGTCACGCGACGTCATGCGGTGCGACCAGGAGACCACCGTCACCGAGTTGATGGGGATGATGACCGACCACCGCATCCGTCACGTGCCAGTCGTCAGTGCGGGCCGGTTGGTCGGCATGATCTCGATAGGCGACGTCGTGAAGGCCCGTCTCGATGAGCTCGAGCACGACAAGAAGGAACTGCTGGACTACGTCTCGTCCTGGTAGGGCGGGTTACTTCGCGCTGGCGCGAAGGCGCAGTTCGGCCCGTTCGAGCGCGGCGTGCGCCACCAGATGCGAGGCGGTGTCGTGCTGATCGGCCCGCGTCGCCTCCGCGATTTGGGCCTCTGCGGCTTCCTTCGCGGCTTGGGCGCGGGCCACGTCGATGTCGGTCGTCTTCTCGGCGATGCCCGCGAGCACGGTCGCGAGGGTGACCCCTTCGGTGCCCTCGGGACCAACCTGAAAGTAACCACCGTGCACCGCGAAGGCGACCTCGCCCTCGGTCGTCTCGACGCGCACGATCCCGGGCACGACATCGCCCACGGTCGCGGTGTGTTGGGGCAGGATGGTGAACTCACCGTCCGACGAACGGGCGATCAAGGCCGTGGCCCCGCCCACCCAGAGCGCCGACTCGGGCGTCACGATCTCAACCTTCAGCGTGGCCATGCCTAGTCCCGCTGCAGCTCGGCGGCCTTGCGCTCCACATCAGCCGCACCACCGACGTTGAGGAACGCCTGCTCGGGGTAGATGTCGAGGTCACCTTTGACGAGGAGTTCGAAGGACTCCACCGTCTCCTGGACCGGGACGTTGATCCCGTCGATACCGGTGAAGATCTTCGACACGAACATCGGCTGGGAGAGGAAGCGCTGGATCTTGCGGGCACGCGACACCGTGATGCGGTCCTCTTCGGAGAGCTCGTCGAGTCCAAGGATCGCGATGATGTCCTGGAGCTCCTTGTAGCGCTGGAGGATCTGCTGGGTCTGACGCGCGACGGCGTAGTGACGGTCACCGACGATCTCGGGCGCCAGGATGTTCGAGGTCGAGGTCAGGGGGTCGACCGCCGGGTAGATACCCAGGGCGGCGATCTGACGACTCAACTCGGTCGTGGCGTCGAGGTGGGTGAAGGTCGTGAACGGCGCCGGGTCGGTGTAGTCGTCCGCCGGCACGTAGACGGCCTGCAGCGAGGTGATCGAACGACCACGCGTCGAGGTGATGCGCTCCTGGAGTTCACCCATCTCGTCGGCGAGGGTCGGCTGGTACCCCACCGCGCTCGGCATGCGACCGAGCAGGGTCGAGACCTCGGAGCCGGCCTGCACGAAGCGGAAGATGTTGTCCACGAAGAGCAGCACGTCCTGGTTCTTCACATCACGGAAGTACTCGGCCATGGTGAGCGCGGCCAGCGCCACGCGCAGGCGCACCCCCGGCGGCTCGTCCATCTGCCCGTAGACCAGTGCCGTCTTCTCGATCACGCCGGATTCGCGCATCTCGATCAGGAGGTCGGTTCCCTCACGGGTACGCTCACCGACGCCGGCGAACACCGACACCCCCTCGTGTTGCTCAGCGACACGACGGATCATCTCCATGATCAACACGGTCTTGCCGACACCGGCACCGCCGAAGAGGCCGATCTTGCCACCCTGCACGTACGGGGCCAGCAGGTCGATGACCTTGATGCCCGTCTCGAACATCGTCGCGCGGGGCTCGAGCTGGTCGAAGGCCGGGGCGCTACGGTGGATCTCCCAGTGGTCCTCGACCGGTCCGATGTCGTCGGTGTCAAGCGACTCGCCGATGACGTTGAACACGTGACCGAGCACGGCGTCACCGACCGGCACCGAGATGCCTCGGCCGGTCTGGCGCACGACCGCGCCACGAACGAGTCCGTCGGTGGGCTTCATGCACACGCAGCGCACGCGGCCCTCACCGATCTGCTGAGCGACTTCGGCGACGACGGTGATGGTCTCACCATCGATGACGATGTCCATCTCGACGGCGTGGTTGATCTCGGGCAACGAGTGTGGCGGGAACTCAACGTCCACCACCGGTCCGGCGATCGCGACTACGCGTCCCGTTTCGAGAGTGGTCTTGTCAGGAGCCATGGTCATTGCTATCTCACTTTCCCGAGCGGAGCGCTTCGGCGCCGCTCACGATTTCCATGATTTCGGTGGTGATCGAGTCCTGGCGGGCTCGGTTCATAATTCGACTGAGGGTCTGGCCGAGTTCGTCGGCGTTGTCGGTCGCGGCGGCCATGGCGCGCTGCTGACTGGTGTGGAACGAGGCGGCACCCTCGAGCAGGGCGGCGAAGATCTCGCTCTCCAACGCTCGCGGGGCCAGGTAGGTGAGCAACTGCTCGACCTCGGGCTCAAACTCCGTGTAGCCCTTCAGGGCCTTGGGGGTGTCGTCGACCGGGACCTCGGGCATCGTCAGCGGCAGCAACTGCTCCACTTCGACCGCCTGGGTCGCCGCCGAGAGGAACCGCGTCGACACCAGCAGCACCTGCTGGGCCTCGCCATCGATGAAGGGTGCGGCGACCGTACTGGCGACCTGGCGCGCGTCAGAGAACGTGGGGCGGTCCGCGAAGCCGACGAAACTCTGCTCGACATCCATGCCGCGGAATCGGAAGTAGGGGGCCGCCTTCTTCCCCACGGTGAAGAGTCGCACGGCGCTGCCTTCGGAGCGCAACTTGCGGATCAGCCGCTCGCCCGCGCGCAGGGCCGACGAGTTGTACGCGCCCGACAGGCCACGGTCACCGGTAACGACGATGACAATCGCCGTCTCGACACTCTCGGGCACGGCCAGCAACTTCGCGGCGCCCGCCGGATCGCCGAGGGCCGCCTCGAGAATGATGCGCTTCATGCCATTGCGGTAGGGGCGATTCGCGACAATGCGGGCCTGACTACGAGCAATCTGGGATGCGGCGATGAGTTCCATCGCCTTGGTGATCTTGCGTGTGGCCTGCACCGACTTGATTCGACGACGCAGGATTCTTTCCTGTCCACCGGCCATTGCTCCTCCTCTCCCGCTCGACTATTTCTGACTGACTAATTACTGGTGGCGAAGCCGTCGACGAACGAGCGCAGGGCCGCGTCCAGCTTCTCGGTCTCGGGCAAGGTGCCGGCGGTGCGGATCTGCGCGAGCAGGTCGGCGTGCTGGGCCCGGAAGGCGGTCAACAACTCGGCTTCGAAGCGCCGGACATCGGTGACCGGAATCGTGTCCAGCCACCCCTTGGTGCCGGCGTAGATGACAATGCACTGCTCCTCGACCGGAACCGGAGCGTTCAAACCCTGCTTCAGCAACTCGGTCAGGCGGTAGCCGCGGTCGAGCTGCTGCTGGGACGACTTGTCGAGCTCCGAGCCGAACGTGGCGAAGGACTCGAGGTCGCGGAACTGCGCGAGGTCGATCTTGAGGGTACCGGCGACGGACTTCATGGCCTTGATCTGAGCGGCGCCACCGACGCGCGACACCGAGTTACCGACGTTGATCGCGGGACGCACACCCGAGTAGAAGAGGTCCGACTCGAGAAAGACCTGACCGTCGGTGATCGAGATGACGTTGGTCGGGATGTACGCCGAGATGTCGCCGGCCTTGGTCTCGATGATGGGCAGCGCCGTCAAGGAGCCGCCGCCGCGGTCGTCGCTCAACTTCGCGGCGCGCTCCAGCAGACGGCTGTGCAGGTAGAAGACGTCGCCGGGGTACGCCTCGCGGCCCGGTGGGCGGCGCAGCAAGAGCGAGATCTGGCGGTAGGCCTCGGCCTGCTTGGAAAGGTCGTCGTAGACGACGAGCGCGTGCTCACCGTTGTCCATCCACTCCTGGCCGATCGCGCAACCCGCGTAGGGAGCGAGGAACTTGAACGGCGCGGGGTCACCGGCCGACGCCACCACGACCACCGTGTACTCGAGGGCGCCGAAGTCGTCGAGGGTCTTCACCGTCTGGGCGACCGAGGAGTTCTTCTGGCCAATGGCCACGTAGATGCACTTCACACCCTGGCCCTTCTGGTTCAGGATGGTGTCGATCGCGACGGTCGTCTTGCCGGTCTTGCGGTCGCCGATGATGAGCTCGCGCTGTCCGCGTCCAATCGGGGTCATGGCGTCGATGGCCTTGATGCCGGTCTGGAGCGGCTCGCTGACGGGCTGGCGGCCGGTGATGCCCGGCGCCTGGATCTCCATGCGGCGCTGCGTGGGGTTGACCAGCGGACCCTTGCCGTCGATGGGCTCACCCAGGGCGTTCACCACGCGACCGAGCAGGGCGTCACCGACCGGCATCGAGAGGATGCGACCGGTCGCGCGGACGACCTGCTCCTCTTCGATGGTGTCGACCGATCCGAGGACCACCGCACCGATGGTCTCCTCGTCGAGGTTCATCGCCAGTCCCAGCGTGCCGTCCTCGAATTCGAGCAACTCGTTCACCTTCGCCGAGGGCAGACCTGAGACGCGGGCGATACCGTCGCCGACCTCGACGACGCGTCCAACCTGCTCGGCGCCGACGGCCGGGTTGAACTCGGTCACGTGCTTACGCAAAGCCTCAGTGATCTCGCTGGCACTAATGGTGAGCTCAGTCATCACAGTTTCCTTTTCCTTAGTCGTTTCGATTCAAAGCGGATTCGTACAGATGGCCCGACGCCACCGCATCGCGCAGCGCACCCAGGCGGCCGCGCGTCGTGGCGTCGAGACGCAGGTCGCCGACCTCGACCAGCACACCACCCAGGAGTGTGGGGTCTTCGGCGATCTGGAGTTCAACGTTCTTGCCGGTCAACTTGGTGAGCGAGCTCACGAGCTGGGCCTGGCTGGCCTCGTCGAGGGGACGTGCGGTGTGCACCCGTGCGACGCGCCAGTCACGGATGCGCGCGACGTAGTCCACGAGGTAGTCGAGGGTGCCCACGACGTCACGGGGACGTCCGCCCTCGATCACGAAGCGCGAGAGCGAGAGGGTGACGGGGTCGACCTTGCCCTCGAGCAGCGCCTCGACGGTCGCCACGCGTGACTCGATCGGCGCGTCGCGGTCGAGCAGCAGTCGGCGCAACTCCTGATTGGCCTCGACGGTGCGGGCCCAGCGGAAGAGTTCCTCCTCCACGCGGGCGAAGTTCCCGGTGTCCACGCCATCGAGCAGCGCGTCGGCAAAACCGGCGACCCGACGGCGCGCGGCGAGCAGACCCAGATTGCGCAGGTCGAAGGAGCGCGTCTCGGCGAACTCGCTGGCGGCGAACGCCAACTCCGCGACAGCGTGCGGCACCTCCTGCGCCGGCACCGCGACCGCGGCGTACACGGCGATGGCGAGCGTCGCCTCATTGACCTTGCCGGCGAGCAGGTCGTGCAGGACCTGCCCGCGCGCGACGCCGGTGATCGAGGTGTCGGTCAACACCCCGCGAAGGTCGGCGCGTCCGAGGACCGTCTGCTCCATCGAGGCAAGGTCACCGACCACCGTGGTGAGCACGGCACGGTCGAGCGAGCCCAGTCGGGCGGCGGCGTATCCCTCGAGCTTGGGCAACATGGTTAGCGGCTCGTTCCCTTGTTGGCCTCGGCGTTGAGCGCCGACACGGCCTCAGCCACCAAGTCCTGGTGGGCGTTCTGGTCGACCTCACGACCAACGATCTTGGTCACCAGGTCAAAGACGATCTCACCGATTCGAGCCGACGCCTCGTCGATGGCGCGCTGGCGGGCCGTAGCGACCTCACCACTGGCCGCGGCCACGATGCGTTCGTACTCGGCGTGGGCGCGTCCACCGGACTCGGCCTTCAACTGGTCCGACGTCGCCTGGGCTGACGCGACGATGTCGCGCGCCTGGTCGCGGGCGGCCGCCAACACCTTGGCACGCTCGTCGTCGGCCGCAGCCGCTTCGGCACGGGCCTGGTCGGCGGCTTCCAGCGAGGCACGGATCTTCGCCTGACGGGCCTCCATTGCCTTGTTGAGCGGCGGGAGGATGTACTTGGTGACGAGGAACAGAATCACCGCCACAACGAGGAGTTCGACAAAGAACGTACCGTTGGGGATGAGGAATACTGACGCGGCGATCATCTCGAAAGACCTTCTTTAACTAGGGGACCAACACGCTGTCGGGCCCGGAGGGACCCGACAGCGTCAGAACTACTGCGCCTTGAAGACGTAGACGAAGACGACCATGAACAGCAGGTTGATGAAGTACATGGCCTCGACGAGTCCAACCGTCAAGAAGAAGTACTGACGTGCCTTGTTCTCGATCTCGGGCTGACGGGCAATCGCCGCGATCGTCTGGCTACCGGCCAGGCCGTCACCGATCGCCGCACCGATAGCACCGCCACCGAGGGCGAGACCGCCACCGACGAGGGCACCTGTGATGCGTATCGCAGCACCGATGTCGTTTGGATTTGCCATTTTTCTATTCCTCCTGGGTTGGGTTAGTGAGAGGTCTCAAGGACGGCGTCGTGCGACTCGTCATGGCTCATCGCCATGCCGAAGTACAGGATCGTCAGCAACATGAAGATGAACGCCTGAATCGCACCGATACCGAGATCGAACGGCTTCCAGATGATCTCGCCGAAGGGGACGACGTAGATCGGAAGCAGGGTGGTCATGACCGCGATCATGAGTCCACCCGAGAAGAGGTTGCCGAAGAGACGGAAGGTCATCGTGATGGGCTTGGTGATTTCCTCGACCACGTTGATCGGCGCCAGCGCGGCGTAGGGCTGGGCGTAGTGGCGGAAATAGCCGCGGAAGCCTCGGGCCTTGAACGATTCGATGTGCACCCACACGATGACCAGCAACGCCATCGCGAGCGGGAGATTCACGTCACTGGTCGGGGCGGGCAGGATCTCACCCGAGATGCCCGGCTGCATCGCCGAGGGGATGAAGCCAATCCAGTTCGAGATGAGGATGAAGAGGAACATGGTGATGCCGACCGGCACGAAGCGCCGGCCCTTGGGCCCGATCGCCGACGTCGCGAGATCGGTGACCTGCTCGACGAGGATCTCCCAGAAGAGCTGCAACTTGCCCGGCACGCCGTCGGTGATCTTCGCGCGCATCCGGAATCCGAGGAAGAGAAAGATGGCCATGGCGAGCAGCGTCGACGTGACGATGTCAGTGTCGATCGTGAGTCCCAGGAGATGCACCACCGGGTGCTCTCCTACGTGGATCTGCTTCGCCGCGAACAGCATCCTTATTCAATTCCTCCCTGGCCCGACACCACGCGCAACACGTTGATGACGAACACGATCTGATAAAGCACGAGCCCTGACACAATACCGATTCCCAGAGGCCCGTTCAGAAACAGCACTCCAATGATGACCACGGTGAGCAGCGCGAGGCGTCCGGTCGTCTTGCCGCCCAGTTGTCGACGGACGACTTTGGAGTTCTGCTCGCCCTTCAATTCGACTTTGGCGGCCTGTCGATCGAGGAACCGCAGGTTCCCGATGGCCAGCGCCACACCGATTGCGACGCCGAGCGCGCCCAGTGGCGGCGCGATGAAGAGGGCCACAATGAAGCCCACGAGTCCCACGATGATCGCCGAGAGGACAGTGCGTCGGAGCAACTGGGGCAGGGTGTTTACGGGGAGGTTTTCTAGCACGGGCATTGGGTGATTAAAGGTAACGCCGGACTTGCTTGATAACACTCACCACGGCGACGACCGTCCCTAACACTAATCCCAAAATGAGACCCCCCGGAGCGGTGCCGAAGGCTCGGTCGGCCCAGAGCCCGAGCACGACGCCGATCGCCTCGATCACCGCGACGGTCGTGCCCATCGCGGCGAACGCGGCGAGGCCCGGCAGATCTGATACCGGTGATTCTCCCTGTTCAGGGGGTTCCTCGGTCGGATGGCCCGTGGGCTCGTCGCTCACTTGGTCACCTTGTCCTCGGCGGTCTCGCTCACGTCACCGCGCAGCAGGCGATTGACGAGCGGATTGAACCAGGTGAACAGCCCGATCAGCAGCACCGCGACCCCGAAGGGGATGAAGACGTTGACGCGGGTGTCAAAGAGCGGAAACAGCACGAAGCCGCACAGCAGTGCCGTCCATAGCCAGAGGATGATCACCGTGCGCCGGTGTCCGTGGCCCAGCCTCATCAGCCGGTGGTGGATGTGATTCTTGTCGGGCGTGTGAAATCCCTGACCAGAAGCGGTGCGTCGCACGAAGGCCCAGACGGCGTCGATCAGGGGCACCCCGAGGATGAACACGGGGATGAGCAGCGGCGCGAAGAAGAAGAAGGTGACGCCACTGGCCGGGGGCGTCCGACCACCGATGACCATGGTCGAGGCGCTCATCAGTAGGCCGAGCATCAACGCACCGGCGTCACCCATGAACAGTTTCGCCGGATGGAAGTTGTCCCGCAGGAATCCCAGACTGATGCCACAGGTCAGCGCCGCGATCAGGGGGCCGACGTTGGTGACCGGCAGCAGGCCCAGGTCCTCGAGGCGGAGCCCATAGACGCAGAGCGTTCCCGACGCGATGGCGACGATGCCGCCGGCGAGGCCGTCGAGGCCGTCGATGAGGTTGACTGCGTTGGAGAGCGCGAACACCCAGACCGCGGTAATGACCGGCAGGATCGAGGGACCCAGGACGACGAACCCGGCGAAGGGCAGCTTCAGTTGGTACATCGTGCACCCGCTGAAGTACAGGATGGTCGCCGCGAGGACCTGACCGGCGACCTTCCCCGGAGCGCTCATCTCACGAAAGTCGTCGACCACGCCCACGACGAAGATGACCCCCGTCGCCAGCAGGACCCCGAGCATCTCGTGCGACGAGGTGATCACCGAACGCAGCGACGGTATGGAGACCGCGACGACCAACGCCACGCAGAAGCCGACGAGCATCGCCGCCCCCCCGCCGTAGGGCGTGACCTTCTGGTGGACTTTTCGAATGTCGGGCTGGGCGACGTAGCCGACGCGCAGCGAGATCGTGCGGGCCGGTCGATTCGCCACCAGCGTCACGAGCGCTCCGACGAGCACCACCACGACGTAGACGGCGATGTTACCCATCGACTACTTCGTGAAGTTGGCGTACGGGTTGAAGCCACCGCACAGCGCGGCCACCTCCGCCCGGACTTGCGCCACCGCCGCCTCGTCCTCTCGCTGACGCAGGGCCCGGCTCATGAGCGCGGCGATGGTGGCGAACTCGCCTTCCTTCATGCCGGCCGTCGTCTGGGCCGCGGTCCCGACCCGCAGACCCGAGGTGATGAAAGGGCTGCGGGGGTCGTCAGGGATCTGATTACGGTTGGTCGTCACGCCGGCGCGGTCGAGCACCTCTTGGGCCACCTTGCCGGTGAGTTCCTCGTCGAACTCGCGCAGGTCGAGAATCGCCATGTGGTTCTCGGTGCCGCCCGACACGATGCGAAAGCCCTCCCCGGCCAGGGCGGTGGCGAAGGCCTGGGCGTTGCGGACGATCTGCGTGGTGTAGTCGGCGAAGCCCGGCAACGCGGCTTCCTTGAAAGCGACGGCCTTGGCCGCGATGGAATGTTCGAGTGGTCCTCCCTGTTGACCAGGGAATACGGCCATGTCGATCTTCTTGGCGTGCTCCTCGCGACAGAGGATCGCCCCGCCGCGCGGCCCGCGCAGGGTCTTGTGGGTGGTGAAGGAGACGACGTCGGCGTAGGGAACGGGATTGGGGTGCGACCCACCGGCGATGAGCCCCGCTACGTGGGCCGAGTCGAACATCAACAGGGCACCGACCTCGTCGGCGATCTCACGGAACGGTGCCGGGTCGATGCGCCGCGAATAGGCGGTCGCGCCCGCGACGATCAACTTGGGGCGGTGGGTCAGGGCCAGTTCGAGCACGTTGTCGAAGTCGATCAGTTCACCGGGAGCGTCGGGGTCGTCCGAGCGCGGGGTGACGCCGTAGGAGACGAAGTTCCAGAACTTGGACGTGATCGACGCGGGAGAACCGTGCGTGAGGTGACCACCCTGGTCGAGCCGCATCGCGAGGATCGTGTCGCCGGGCTCGAGCAGGGCCTGGTAGACCGCGACGTTGGCGTTGGCGCCGCTGTGCGGCTGGACGTTGGCGTGGTCCGCACCGAAGAGCGCCGTCAGGCGCCGACGGGCCAGGTCCTCGACCTCGTCGACGACCTGGTTGCCGCCGTAGTACCGGCGGCCGGGGTATCCCTCGGCGTACTTGTTGGTGAGGATGGAACCGGTGGCGGCCATCACGGCCGGCGAGGCGAAGTTCTCACTGGCGATGAGTTGCAGGGTGGTCGTCTGGCGCTCCCACTCCCTCGACAACAGCGTCGTCAGCTCATCGTCGTTCGTGATCCACGCGTCAAATGGTGAGGAACCCATGAGCGGTTACCTTTCTCCTTCAGAGAGTTGTACATCGAGCGCATCCAACTTGGCGATTCGGTTCAGGTGTCGACCCTCACCGGGGATGGCGTTGAGCCAGGCTTCGAGCGCGTCGACGGCGACTGGCGGTCCGATCAACCGGGCCCCGAGACACAGGACGTTGGCGTGGTTGTGTTCACGCGCGAGGCGCGCCGAGGTGACGTCGTGGGCCAGCGCGGCGCGAATCCCGGGCACCTTGTTGGCGGCGATGGAGATGCCGATGCCCGAGCCGCAGATCGCGACCCCGAGGTCCGCGTGACGCGAGGCGACGGCGTGCCCCACGGCCGCCCCGAAATCGGGGTAGTCCACCGAGGCGGTGGCGTTGTCGGTCCCCACGTCGAGCACCTCGTGGCCCCACGAGGTCAGCGTCGTCACCAGCAGGGACTTCAGCTCGAAGCCGGCGTGGTCGGAACCCAGGGCGATGCGCATCGCCACCACCCTACTGGAGCGGTCGTGGAATCTCCTGGGGTGCCAGCGCTCATCACCTCGGTCAGCGAGGACCTCGCGATCGATCGCGGCGACGCTCGGACCTTGGTCTCTAATCCGCCGACGGGGCCCGTAACTAGTCTTAGGCCATGAAGCAAGTCCTGCTCGCGCCCCCGCTGCATTCGACGCTCGACACCTCGTCCGAACAGTTCCTGCGCAATCGCGCGGACATGCTCGAACAGATCGGAGTCATCGACGGCCTGCTCGACGAGGCCGAGGCCGGCGGGGGCGAGAAGGCCCTGGCCCGGCTGCGCTCACGTGGCAAGCTCCCGGTGCGCGAACGCATCGCCATGGTGCTCGACCCGGACTCCCCGTTCCTCGAGATCTCGGCCCTGGCCGGTTACGACTCGGAGTACACCATGGGCGGGGGCATGATCGTCGGCATCGGCGTCATCGCCGGGACCGAATGCGTGGTCATGGCCAACGACCCGACGGTGCTCGGCGGGGCCCTGACCGCCTACTCGGCCAAGAAGTGGGCTCGGGCCCTCGAGATCGCCCGTGACAACCAGATCCCCTACGTGAGCTTCGTCGAGTCGGCCGGTGCCGACCTGCGGGTCGGAGGCGGGGGCGGGGGCCGGATGCACACGGCGCACTTCGCCGAGAGTGGCCGATTCTTCTACGACCTCATCGAGCTGTCGAAGATGCGCGTGCCCACCGTGTGTGTGGTCTTTGGCTCTTCGACCGCCGGTGGCGCCTACCAGCCCGGTCTGTCGGACTACAACATCGTCGTGAAGGACCAGTCCAAGATCTTCCTCGCCGGACCACCCCTCGTGAAGATGGCGACCGGTGAAGAGTCCGACGACGAGACGCTCGGCGGCGCGCAGCTCCACGCCGAGGTCTCGGGTCTCGGCGACTACTTCGCCGAGGACGAGATGGACGCGATCCGCATGTGCCGCGAGGTCGTCTCGCACCTCAACTGGCGTAAGCACGGACCGGCACCGTCACTGACGCCCGACGCGCCGGTGTACGACCCCGAGGACCTGCTCGGCATCGTCAGCCGAGACCTTCGCCAACCCGTGGACGTGCGCGACATCATCGCGCGCGTGGTCGACGGCTCGCGCTTCGAGGAGTTCAAAGCGCGCTACGGCAACACCCTCATCTGCGGTTGGGCCAGCGTCGACGGCTACCCCGTCGGGATCCTCGGCAACAACGGCGTGATCTACCCGCACGCCGCGGAGAAGGCCGGTCAGTTCATCCAGCTCTGCAACCAGATCGACGTGCCGCTGATCTTCATCCAGAACATCACGGGCTACATGGTCGGCAAGGACGCCGAAGCCGAGGGCATCATCAAGAAGGGGTCCCAGATGTTGAACGCGGTCACCAACTCGACCGTGCCCCACCTCACACTCATCGTCGGTTCCTCCTACGGCGCGGGCACCTACGGCATGTCGGGTCGGGCCTTTGGAAACCGCTTCACCTTCCTCTGGCCCACCGCCAAGATCGCCGTGATGGGCCCCAAGCAGATCGCGGGCGTGATGTCCCAGGTCCGCCGGGGACAGGCCCTGCGCAAGGGCGTCGAGTTCGACGAGGAAGAAGACCGCAAGATCGTCGAGATGGTGGAAGAGGCCCAGGAGAAGGGTTCGCTTGCGCTCGCCGCCACCGGTGCGATCAGCGACGACGGCATCATCGACCCCCGCGACACCCGCACGGTACTCGCCATGTGCCTGTCAGTAGTGCGCAGCAAACCGATCGAGGGCGCGACCAGTTACGGAGTCTTCCGCCTATGACGTTCTCCACCCTGCTGGTCGCCAATCGCGGCGAGATCGCCCGACGCATCATCCGCGGCGCGCGCGCCATGGGACTGCGCTGCGTGTGCGTGTACGTCGACGCTGACGCGAACGCGCCCTTCGTGGCCGACGCCGACGAGGCGGTCCGCCTCGACTCGGGTTACCTCGACGGCGACGCCATCCTGCTCGCGGCGGCGCGCACCGGTGCGGGCGCCATCCACCCCGGCTACGGCTACCTGTCCGAGAACGCCGAGTTCGCCCAGCGCGTCGTCGACGCGGGCCTCGTCTGGGTCGGACCCTCACCCGAGGTGATCGCCGCCATGGGCGACAAGCTCGCGGCGAAGCGACTGGCCGTCGCGGCCGGTGTGCCCGTGCTCGCCTCGTGCGAGGATCCGAAGGACGCCGACACGGTGGGCTACCCGCTCATGGTCAAGGCCGCCGCCGGAGGCGGGGGCAAGGGCATGCGAATTGTCACCACCGCGGCGGACCTCGACGAGGCCCTGGCCGGGGCGCGCCGCGAGGCTCAGGGCGGATTCGGTGACGACCGCGTCTTCATCGAGCGCTACGTCAAGCATTCGCGCCACGTCGAGATCCAGATCCTCGGCGACCACCACGGCAACCTCATCCACCTGGGCGAACGCGAGTGTTCGGTCCAGCGTCGCCACCAGAAGCTCATCGAGGAATCACCCTCACCCATCGTCGACGCCGCGCTGCGACACGAGATGGGCAGTGCCGCGCTCAAGTTGGCGCGAGAGATCGGCTACCAGTCGGCCGGCACCGTCGAGTTCCTCGTCGACGACGACACGCGGGACTTCTACTTCCTCGAAGTGAACACCCGGCTCCAGGTGGAGCACCCCGTCACCGAGGCGGTGACCGGCGTCGACCTCGTGCGCGAGCAGTTGCGCATCGCCGGGGGCGCGCCGCTCGGCTACGAGCAGTCCGACGTCACCTTCACCGGCTGGGCCATCGAGGTGCGACTCTGCGCCGAAGACCCCGTGGCCGGCTTCCTACCCGCCACCGGGACCATCGCGGCCTTCGAACTCGCCGACGAGCCCCGGGTCCGACTCGAATCGGGAGTGGGCACGGGATCGGTGGTGAGCGTCGCCTTCGACCCCCTGCTCGCCAAGGTGATCGCCCACGCGCCCACGCGTGAGGAGGCCGCGACGAAGTTGGCGCTCGCCCTCGAACGCTTCCACCTCGGTGGGGTCAGCACCAACCGCGACTTCCTCGTCGCCGCCCTGCGCCACGAACGTTTCCTCGCGGGTGATACCACCACTGACTTCATCGAGCGGGCCAATCCGGCGCGTACCTTGCACCTCGACGACGAGGAACTCGCCTTCGCGACCAGCGCGGCGGCCCTCTGGTTGCAGGGTGCCAACCGCGCGAACGCCCCGGTGCTCGCCCACGTGGCGAGTGGCTGGCGCAACGCCCGCCTACCGCGTCAACGGGTGGCGCTGCGCCTCAACGGCGACGACATCACCGTCGAGTACCGCGCCCGACGCGACGGCTCATTCGACGTCGGTGCGAGCGTGGCCCGGGTCCACCACTGGGACGAGTGCCACCTCGACCTCGAGCTCGACGGCCGACGCGCCACGTCGCGCGTGACGCGCGCCGGTGCCTCCCTCTTCGTGCAGTCGGCCAGGGGCACCGTCACCTTCGAGGTGGTGCCGCGCTTCGTGGTACCTGGCGAGGAACTGGCCCGCGGGGGGCTCAACGCCCCGATGCCGGGCGTCGTCATCGACGTACGCGTCACGCCGGGCCAGGAGGTCGCCGCGGGTCAGACCCTCGTGGTGCTCGAGGCGATGAAGATGGAGCACGTCATCAGTGCCCCGAGCGCGGGCACGGTGGGCGAGCTCTTCGTCTCGCCCGGTCAACAAGTCGAGAATGGCGCCGTACTGCTCACGCTCGAATCCGATGAATCACGAGAGGACTGACGTGGCGGCTCCCCTACGCATTGCGAACTGTTCAGGTTTCTACGGCGACCGGTTGTCGGCCGCCCGCGAGATGGTCGAGGGCGGTCCCATCGACGTGCTGACCGGCGACTGGTTGGCCGAGTTGACCATGCTGATCCTCGCGCGCACGCAGATGAAGAACCCCGGCGGGGGCTACGCCCGCAGCTTCGTCACCCAGATGGAGCAGGTCATGGGCACCTGCCTCGACCGGGGCATCAAGGTCGTCTCGAACGCCGGGGGCATCGACCCCGACCACTGCGCCGACGCCGTCAGTGAGGTGGCTGCACGCCTGGGGCTCTCCCCCAAGATCGCCTACGTGAACGGCGACAACCTGATGGGACGACTCGAGGAGTTCCGCGAGGTCGGGGTCGACCTCGCCCACTTCGAGACCGGTGCGCCGGTGGGCGACATCTCGCGTTTCATCACGGCCAACGCGTACCTCGGCTGCTTCGGGATCGTCGAGGCGCTGAACCAGGGCGCCGACATCGTCATCACCGGCCGGGTCACCGACGCAGCCGTCGTCTGCGGTCCCGCGGCCTGGCATCACGGGTGGGCCCGCGACGACTGGGACGCCCTCGCCGGCGCGGTGGTTGCCGGGCACGTGATCGAATGCGGCCCCCAGGTGACCGGCGGCAACTACTCCTTCTTCACCGAGGTCGAGGGTATGTCCCGGGTGGGCTTCCCCTGGGTCGAGATCGCCGAGGACGGTTCCTCGGTCGTGGGCAAGCACGACGGCACCGGCGGCGAGGTCTCCATCGGTACGGTGACCTCGCAACTGCTCTACGAGATCGCGAGTCCCCTCTACCTGGGGCCCGACGTGTCGGCCCGGTTCGACACCGTGCACCTCGAGCAACTCGCCCCCGACCGCGTACGCATCAGTGGCACCAAGGGCGAACCACCGCCCCCGACCCTGAAGGTGGCGATGAACGAGATCGGCGGCTACCGCAAGGACCTGAACGTCGCCATCACCGGACTCGACATCGAGCAGAAGGCCCAATTGGTCGAAGAGGCCTTCTGGATCGCCTGCCCCTTCGCGCCCGAGGACTTCGAGAGCGTGACCACGAGACTCATCCGCACCGACAAGCCCGACCCCGCGACCAACGAGGAGGCCGTCGCCCTCTGGCGCCTGACGCTGAAGGACCACGACGAGCGGAAGGTCGGCCGCGCCGTCGCCAACGCCGTCGTCGAACTCGCCCTCGCCACCATCCCGGGCTTCTTCATCGTCGGCAGCGCCCCGTCGGGCGGCTCGCCCTTCGGGGTCTACCGTCCGGCCGTCGTGCCCGCGGACCTGGTGCCCCAGTACGTCACGGTGCTCGGCGGGACGCGAACGGTCGTCGACTCCGAGGCGCCGGGCGGGTCGGTGCAGGTGACCGGCGACCACGGCCCCGAGGTGGCGGTACCGTCGGGACCGACGACCCGCGCGCCGCTCGGACGGCTGTTCGGCACGCGCTCGGGGGACAAGGGGGGCAACGCCAACCTCGGTATCTTCGCCCGCGACGACGCCGCCTGGGCTTGGCTCGACGACTTCCTCAGCATCGACGAACTCCGTCGACTCCTGCCCGAGACCGCGGACCTGCCGGTCGAGCGGTACCGTCTGGGTGCCCTGCGATCGCTGAACTTCGTCATCCACGACCTGCTCGAAGAGGGTGTCGCCGCCTCCTCGCGCCAGGACGCGCAGGCCAAGGGCCTCGGCGAATGGCTGCGCAGTCGGGTCGTCGATATCCCCACCGTCCTCTTGGAGGCCCCATGACCGAGCTCGACACCCTGCGCGAGGACCTCGTCGAAGAGCAGCGCGCCCTCGACGCCGTCGTGGCGACCATCGACGACGCGCAGTGGCACCGGGCGACCCCCAGCCCGGGGTGGACCGTGGCCGACCAGATCGGCCACCTCGCCTACTTCGACGAGGCGGCCCGCACCTCCATCCTGAGTCCCGAGCGGTTTCGCGCGGGCATGGCCGAACTGTTCAAGGAGGCCACGGAGCGGAGCCTCGACGAGGTCACCCTCGAGACCTTCCGGGCGATGACGAGTGCCCAGCTGCTCGCGACCTGGCGCGAGAACCGGCGCGGCCTCGCCGAAGCGGCCCGGCGACTCGACGAGACCGACCGCGTCGAATGGTACGGACCGTCGATGAGCGCGCGCTCGTTCCTCACCGCCCGACTCATGGAGACCTGGGCCCACGGCACCGACGTCGCCGAGGCCCTCAGCACGACGCTGCCGGCGACGGACCGGCTCCGCCACATCGCCCAACTCGGCTACATCACGCGCAAGTGGTCCTATCAGGTGCGCGGCGAGGAACCGCCCCCCGGTCGAGTGCGCGTGCTACTGATCAGCCCGTCGGGCGCCCAGTGGTCGTGGGGCGACGAGGACGCCGACGACGTCGTCAGTGGACCGGCGCTGGACTTCTGTCTCGTCGTGACCCAACGTCGTCACCTGGACGACACGGCGCTGGTCACCGGCGAACTGGGTCGACACTGGCTCCTGCGCGCCCAGGCGTTCGCCGGCGGTCCGAGTGAGGGGCCCGCACCGAGGGAGCACCATGGCAATCGTTGAACATCGCGTCGCGCACGGAGTGATGACGATCACGCTCAATGATGTCGATCGCCGCAACGTGATCAGTCACGATTTGCTCAGTCAGCTGATTCACCTGATCGACGTCGTCGACCACGACCCCGCGATTCGCGTCGTGGTCCTCACCAACAACGGCACGACGTTCTGCGCCGGAGCCAACCTCGCCGAATTCGCCGCCCCGTCCGGCGCCACCGGTCCCGTGCCGATCGAACTGAGTGAGCTCTTCCTGCGGATCCGTCAGTCCCCCAAGCCCTGGGTCGGCGCGATCCGGGGACACTGCCTGGGCGGCGGCGTCGGTCTCGCCGCGGTGCTCGACATCTCGATCTCCCTCGACACCGCCAAGTTCGGCTTCAGCGAGGTCCGCCTCGGCGTCGCCCCGGCGATCATCTCGGTGGTCGTGCTGGAAAAGATACGCCTCGGCGACGCGCGCGAGCATTTCCTGCGTGGCGACCGGTTCCGGGCCGAGCGGGCAGTGCAGATGGGCCTGATCAACCGGTCCGCGAACATCGACGAGTTCGACGGCGTGGTCATCGACGTGGTCAACGACCTCCTGGCCGGCGCACCGGGCGCGCTCGCGCTCACCAAGCAGTTGACCATGGTGGTCCCGACGATGCCGATCGACGAGGCCTTTGCGTGGACCGCCCGCGTCTCCACCGAGCGATTCGCGAGCGAGGAGGCCCGAGAAGGCATGGTCGCCTTCTTCGAGAAGCGTCCCGCCCACTGGGTGCGGACCCTGCCCGACTCCGAGGACTGAACCGGCGTCAGTCCCCCGGATCCGACTCATCGACGACCACGCCGGGTTCCAACTCCGCGCTGGCGCGCAGCGACCGGGACGTGGCGAAGAAACCAACGGAGATGGCCAACGCCCCGAGCGACTGGGCCCACCACTGCACCGTGTAGTTGAACGTCACGACGGACCAATTCATCGAGGCGATGACGGCCGCGAACAAGGCAAAGGTAAACAAGTACTGCAGCGAAAGTCCGTAGAGACCGCGACGCAAGGCGCGCACTTGCGACGGACCGATGGGCATCACCTGGGTCAGCCACCACCAGGCCCACACCGCCGCGACGGTCGCCAGCGGCGACACGATCGTCTCGGCGGCCCCGGCCAACGACGCGGAGTGAATCAGGTAGCCGTCAACGACGAGGCGAGCCATGGTGATCGCGGCGCCCGTCGCCATCAAGACGAATCCCGCGACGACGAAACCCCGACCAACGCGAACGTCGTTCCAATCCATCCTGGCAACCTACCGCAGCGTCACCGCCCGCGCCCGCTGGTCGACAGCGCCCACGACCGCGCCATCGCCGTTCAGTCCTCGACGCCCCTGGCTTCGAGTTCGGTGACCACGTCGCGGTAGCCCGCCGCGGTGAGCATGCGCCGCAGGTCGACCACCATCTGGACGTCGACGTCCTTGTGCTTCGGACGTTCGAGGAACTCCACCTCGGCACCGAGACGCACCTGATACTTGCCGTCGTGCTGCTCGTTAATCGTGCCCACGACCTCGAGGAGCGACTCCACGTCGCGCCACTCGATGTTGTGACTCGTCGGGTGCTGGAAAATCTTCATCAACGTGTCACGGTGATGGTTGTTGAGGCTGACCGGTTCGGGGATCGATGGCATAGGACACCTCCAGTACCTCCAACCTAATCACGGACGGTGGGGCGAGCAACGTTGCTCCGTCCGGCACGTCGCCAATGAATTCGTCCGCCGCCGCACCCCAGGTGGATCCACGGTGCCGCCGAAGTCGCGGCGTCCGACGATCACCGAATCGACCGTCGACTACAACAGGGCGTCGGCGATCTCCGTCGTAGCGATGGCCCCTTCGCGCAGCACGCGCCACCGGGGGCCCGTCAGGTCCACGACGGTCGACACGGCGCCGTCGCGCAGGCCACCGTCGAGGACGCCGGCCAGGTGGGACGACGAGGCGAAGGTCTCGAGCACTTCGTCCGCGCTGGTGCAGGGTGGTTGTCCGTGGTCATTGGCGCTCGTCACCGCGAGGGGGCCGCTGCGCGCGAGGACGTCGCGCACGAGGTCGAGATTGGGAATGCGCAGGCCAACAGAATTCGTGGGGCTGCCCACTCGTCGAGCGAGGTACTCGGGTGCGCGCACGACAATGGTCAGCGCGCCCGGCCAGAACCGGTCGGCGAGCCGCTGGGCCCCACTCGGCCACGCCACACCGAGACGGGTGATCTGGTCGACCGAGTCCACGAGGATCGGCAGCGCCATCTCCGAAGGTCGATGCTTCAGTGCAAAGAGCGCCGACACGCCATCTTCGGCGTCCACCGACGCCGCCACGCCGTAGACGGTGTCAGTGGGCAGGGCGACCACACCACCTTGCGCGAGCGCCGCAATGGCGCCGTCGAGGTCGAGGAGTGATGGCGTCACCGTCGCGCCACCAGGATCCGGGGGTGTCCCGCCAGGTCGTCGAGGTCCTCGATGTCGGTGAAACCCGCGTCGAGGGCCAGTGCCACGACCCCGTCGCGCTGGAGGTGGCCGTGTTCGCACACGAGCACGCCGCGCTCGCTCAGCCACGCGGGCGCCGCCGTGATGATCTGCTCGAGGTCGGCGAGTCCCGCGACGCCCCGAGCGTCGGGACTGACCAGCGCGCCTTCGGGCTCGTGACGCAGTATCGGATCGAGCGACGCCAGCTCCTCGGCGCCGACGTAGGGCGGATTGGCGACGATGAGGTCGACGTGACCACGCAGCGACGGGTCGAGTGCAGCGAACCACGACGATTGGACGAACGACGCCGTGAGGATGCGGTGCTTCAGCGCGTTGCGCCGCGCCACCGCGAGGGCGTCCGAGGAGACGTCGAGCGCGATGAGCGTGGCGCGGACCCCGCGATCGGCCAGTTCGCTGACGAGAGCCAGACCGATCGCCCCCGATCCGCAACCCAGGTCGACGATCAGCGGCGTGGCCGCGTCGGTCGCGGCCAGACTCTCCAGGGCCACCCCCACCAGCTCCTCGGTCTCGGGACGCGGGATGAGGACCCGGGGATCGACGTCGAGGTCGAGCGTGCGAAACGGCCAGTGGCCGATGACGTACTGCAGGGGTTCTCCGTCGAGGCGGCGTTGCGCCGCCAGGCGCAGGGCCAGGATCGCGTCGGCGTCACCGCCGGGCATGAACTCCTCGACCAGCCAGCGGGCCTCGCGCCGGTTGAGGCCGGCCCCGATGAGCTCGGCGACGAGGTAGGAGTTAGCGCCCGTCACTCTCGGCCAATTGACGGGCCCGCTTCTCGGCGAGGAGCGCGTCGACGTACGGGTCGAGATTGCCGGCCAGCACCGCGTCGAGCGTGTAGGTCGTCAGGTTGATCCGGTGGTCGGTCACGCGATTCTCTTTGAAGTTGTACGTGCGGATCTTCTCGCTGCGTCCGCCACTGCCCAACTGGGAGCGCTTGAGGTCGCCGATCTCGCTCGCCTGGGCGTCCTGGGCGGCCTTCAAGAGACGCGACCGCAGGACGATCAACGCCTTCGCACGGTTCTGGATCTGACTCTTCTCGTCCTGCATCGACACGACGATGCCCGTGGGCAAGTGCGTGATACGCACGGCCGAGTCGGTCGTATTGACGCTCTGGCCGCCGGGACCCGACGAACGGTAGACGTCGATCTTCAGGTCACTCGGGTTGATGTCGACGTCGACCTCTTCGGCCTCGGGCAGGACCGACACGGTGGCCGAGGACGTGTGGACGCGGCCCTTGGCTTCGGTGACCGGCACCCGCTGGACGCGGTGGACACCGGCCTCGTGCTCGAGCCGGGCCCAGGCGTCGTCACCCTTGATGAGGTAGATGGCCTCGTCCAGGCCCCCCTGTTCGGACTCGCGCTGCTCGATGACCTCTAGCTTCCACCCGCGCAGGGCGGCGTAGCGGCGGTACATCTCGGCGAGGTCCCCCGCGAAGAGGTTGGCTTCCTCCCCGCCCTCGGCGCCACGGATCTCGAGGATGACGTTGCGTCCGATGTTGGGATCACGCGGTAACAGCAGTGTCTCGAGGATCGATTCGAGCTCGGGCAACTTCGCCTCGGCGGCGTTCATCTCATCGCGCCAGAGTTCACGGTCGTCGCCACTGGACTCGCTGAACATCTCCTTGGCGGTGTCGTAGTCCGACTGCACGGCCTTCACGTCGTTCCAGGCGTTGTTGATCTCGGCCAGTTCCTTGAAGCGTCGCGAGAGGTCTCGCAGACGCGTCAAATCGTTGGCGACGTCGGGCTCGGCGAGGGAGGCCTCGACGAGGCGTAGTTCGTCCTGCAGCGCGTTCAGGGTCTCGTTGATGGAGCGCACGAAATTAGCGGAGCGCTCGTCGGCTTACGCCTTTGGCGCGTGCGACTTTGTCTTCTGCGCGTAGCGGCGCTGGAAGCGCTCGACGCGTCCACCGGTGTCGACCAACTTCTGCTTGCCGGTGAAGAAGGGGTGGCACTCGTTGCACAGTTCCACCGTGATCGCGGACTTGGTCGACTCGGTCGTGAAGGTGTTCCCGCACGAGCATCGAACGGTCGCTTCGCCGTACTTGGGGTGAATATCTGGCTTCATGAGTGCTCCTTGTAGCGAATATCGAGTTTACAGGAAAATCAACTGGTCGGCGACGGGCCGCGCCCGATCTCGGCGAGGAACTCGGCGTTTGACCGTGTGGACTTGAGTTTGTCGATCAAAAGCTCGAGCCCAGCGGCGTCGCGACCCTCGGAGGCGAGGCCGTTCAGGACTCGGCGCAGTTTCCAGACCTGGGGCAGAGCCTCGCGGTCGAAGAGCAGCTCCTCGTGGCGGGTCGAGGACGCGTTGACGTCGATCGCGGGGTAGATACGGCGTTCGGCGAGGCGACGGTCGAGTTTGAGCTCCATGTTGCCCGTCCCCTTGAACTCCTCGAAGATGACCTCGTCCATCTTGGAACCGGTCTCGACCAGCGCCGAGGCGATGATGGTGAGCGAGCCGCCCTCTTCGATGTTGCGCGCCGCACCGAAGAACTTCTTGGGTGGGTAGAGCGCGCCGGAGTCCACACCACCGGACATGATGCGTCCGGTCGCGGGGGCCGCCAGGTTGTAGGCGCGTGCGAGGCGGGTGATGCCGTCGAGGATGATCACGACGTCACGGCCCTGCTCGACGAGGCGCTTGGCGCGCTCGATGCAGAGTTCGGCGACGTGGGTGTGCTCCTCGGCCGGACGGTCGAAGGTCGAGGCGATGACTTCGCCGTTCACGCTGCGACGCATGTCGGTGACCTCTTCGGGCCGTTCGTCCACGAGCAGCACCATCAGGTGGACCTCGGGGTTGTTCGCCTCGATCGACTGGGCGATCTGCTTCATGACCGTCGTCTTACCGGCCTTGGGTGGCGAGACGATGAGGCCGCGCTGTCCCTTGCCGATCGGCGACAACAGGTCGACGATGCGCGGTGTGAGGTCACCCTTGCCCGCGTTGGTCTCGAGGTTGAGCTTCTCGTCGGGGAACAGCGGGGTCAGGTCCTCGAAGCGAGGACGCAGTCGGGCGACCTCGGGGTCGACGCCTGCGACGGTGTCGACGCGCAGCAGCGCGGGGTACTTCTCGTTCGACGCCGCCGGTCGGAAGCCGCCGACGATGGTGTCGCCCTTGCGCAGGTGGTAGCGACGAACCTGGTTGATCGACACGTACACGTCGTTGGGCGACGGGTGGTAACTCTTGGTGCGTAAGAAGCCGTAGCCGTCGTCGCGCAGATCGAGCAGGCCCTCGATCTCGATGAGCTCTCCGGCGTAGGGCTGGTCGGCGTTGGGCATCGACTCGCCCCCGAACCGTGTCGTCTCGCGACCGTTGCGGTTACGGCGGTTGCGACGGTTGCGTCCGCCGGCCTCGGTCCCGAAGTCGCGGGGCTGGCGCTCGGGGCGGGACTGGTTGCCCTGGCGCGGCGCCGGCGAGCGCTCGGCGCTGGCGTACGAAGGGGCGGGGGCGCTGGTCGTGGAGGCCGCCGGCTCGCTCGATTGCGCGGCCCGCGACGGGGCGGGGGTGGTCGACGGGCGGGATTCGGCCGGTTCGGCACTGAACTCACCGATCAGCGCTTCGAAGTCGTCGTCGGGGGTGGCGACGGTGCGCCGCGAGCGCACGGCGCGCGAGGAGCTCGCCGCGGCAGCGGGCTTGGGGGATTCGGTCTTGTTCGCCGGGGCGCGGGTCTCGGACTTCGTGGGGTCACCCATGATGGCCTCGATCAGCGATGCCTTGGAAGCGCGGGCGGCGACTTCGACACCCTTCACCTTGGCGATGGTTTGGAGATCCTCACGGGTCTTCGACTCGAGGTCGGACCGATCTGGAGAGGGCTTAACAGCCATTGATGTTCCTTTCTCGCCGTTCGCACAGGTGTGACCGAACGGAGAAGAAAAACGGGAAATGCCGTCTGGGAAGAAGTTCCTCACGTCGGCGGAAGGGCCGGACGCGGACGACAAGATTCAGTGTAGCCGAAGGACCGAGGGACACAAGCATCGGGGCCGGAACCCCTCGTCTGCGGGTCGAACCCGCGATGAATCCGCGTCGTCGACGACACCGCGGAGACGGCCCAGGGCCTCGCCGTCACTCCTCGGACGCGGCACCGAGCGAGCGCGACAGCACCTCACGGTCGTCGATCACCGCGTGGATGCGGGTGAGCACGCGCTTCGCGGCGGGAGTGAGCGATTCTGCCCGGGACCAGATGACCCGGATGGCCCGGGACAGTTCCCCGTCGCGCAACGCCACCGTGACCAGGCGCCCGTCGCGCACCTCGCGGTGGATCGCCAGCAAGCTGAGGACGGCCGGCGCCACACCGGATTCGACTGCCCGCTTGATCGCGGTCGTCGATCCGAGCTCCACCATCGCCGTCACCTCGAGACCCGACCGGGCGAGCCAGCCCTCGAGCACCTCACGGGTGCCCGAACCCGGCTCGCGCAACACGAGGGGCGTGGCCGCCAGTTCTTCGGGCGAGACCGGCGTACGGCGACGCGCCCACGGGTGATGCGGGGCGACGACCAGCACTAACTCGTCGTGCAGCAGGACTTGGCTGCGCAGTCCCGCGAGGCTCGAGACCCCCTCGACGAATCCCAGCGCCGCTCGCCCGTCGCGCACCATCTCGACCACGTGCTCGGAGTTGGCCATGTCGAGCGAGACGTGGAGCTCGGGGTCGAGACCGGCGAGGCGCACCAACCACTCGGGGGCGAGGTACTCCGCCACGGTCATGCTGGCGGCGACGTGCACCTGGGTGCGACCCTCACGGCGCAGCGCACTGGTCGCGGTGAGCAACGCGCGCAGGTCGCCCAGGACCTGCTCGGACCACTGGACGACGACCCGGCCGGCCGGCGTCAACTGGGCGCCGCCCGACGAGCGGTTGAGCAACTCCAAACCCAGGGTCCCCTCCAGCACGCGCAGCCGGGTGCTCGCGGCCGGCTGGCTGATGCCGTGCGCGATCGCCGCCTGGCGAATCGAACCGAGCGTCGCCACGCTCGCCAACAGGTCGAGCGACACCAGGTCCGGTATCGGTTGGGGCAGGGGCATAACCAAATCCTATAACGGCATCACGATTTGGCCACTTCCACGCCGGCGTCCCCGCCTCGAGACTGTTCACATGAACGAACGGCTCTACCAGACCACCGCCCCAACGATGACCTCCGCCACGGTGAAGGGGCGATCGACCCGCCGCCGGGTCGTGGGCGCCGGACCCACGCCGTCGATGGTGGCGGGCCTCGCGGTCACCTTCGTCCTCGCCGTCGTCGCCACCGTCTTTGGCAAACTGGTGCCCGTAGTCGGCGCGCCGGTGTTCGCCATCGTCGGCGGCATCGTCCTGACGACCATCCGGCCGGTCCCCGACGCCTGGCACCGCGGCGTCCACGTCGCCAGCAAGACCATCCTGCAGGGATCGATCGTGGTGCTGGGCACCGCGCTCTCCTTCCGCCAGGTCATCGCGACCGGCGCGTCCTCCCTGCCGGTGATGATCGGCTCGCTCGGGGTCGCGCTGCTCGGCGGCGCCGTCATCGGACGGGCCCTCGGCATCGACCGGGACCTGCGCACGCTCATCGGCGTGGGCACGGGCATCTGCGGGGCCTCGGCCATCGCGGCGACCGACGCGGTGCTCGACGCCTCCGAGGCCGACGTGAGCTACGCCATCGCCACCATCTTCATGTTCAACGTCGCGGCGGTGCTCACCTTCCCCACGTTGGGTCACCTGATGCACATGGCGCCGGGTGCCTTCGGCCTCTGGGCCGGTACGGCGGTGAACGACATGTCCTCGGTCGTCGCGGCGGCCTCGATCTTCGGTCACGGTGCCACGTCCACCGCGGTCGTGGTGAAACTGACCCGGACCCTCATGATCATTCCGATCACCCTCAGCATCGCGCTGTGGCGCGCGCGGGGAACGAAGGGCACGTCGACGGCTCCGCGTCGGTCTCTGCTCGGTCACGTGCGCAGCACGTTCCCGGCCTTCATCGGCTGGTTCCTGCTCGCCACCACCCTGAACACATTCGGCTTCATTCCCAAGGCCTCGCACGCCGATCTGGGGTACCTCGCCCAGTTCATGATCACCATGGCCCTCGGCGCGATCGGACTCTCGACGAAGGTGCGCGACATCGCCCGCGCGGGATTGAAGCCCCTGTTGCTCGGCGCCATTCTCTGGGTCCTCGTCGGCTCGGTGAGCCTGGGTCTTCAGACGCTGACCGGTGCCGGCCACTGACCCTCGCACCGGAGGGAGTCCCTCGGGAACGGAAGCTCCGAGCGTTACTGCAGTGCGCTGAGCAGGGCCTGGATCGTCGCGTCGACGACCGGTGGGCTGGAACTCGTCGTCAGTGCCGTGTCGGGATCCTTCAGGCCGTTGCCCGTGAGCACGCAGACGACAGTCGAACCTTCGGGCACGCCGTACTTCAAGATGCCCGCGACCGAGGCGGCCGACGCCGGCTCACAGAAGATGGACTCGTAGCGGGCCACGTAGTGGTAGGCGTCGAGGATCTCGTCGTCGGTGACGCTGCGAATGTCGCCGAGCGATTCGTGGATCACCTCGAGGGCCGGTACCCAGCTGGCCGGGTTGCCGATGCGGATCGCCGTGGCGATCGTCTCGGGGTTCTCGACCGGGTGACCGAGCACGATGGGCGCGGCGCCGGCCGCCTGGAAGCCCCACATCTTGGGCAACTTCTTGGCGTGACCGGCGAAGTGGTACTGGGTGAAGCCGCGCCAGTAGGCGGTGATGTTGCCGGCGTTGCCGACCGGGATCGACAGGATGTCCGGCGCGTCGCCCAGCACGTCGACGATCTCGAACGCGCCGGTCTTCTGACCCTCGATACGGTCGGGGTTGATCGAGTTGACGATGGTGATCGGCATGTGCTGGGTGAGCTCGCGCGCCAGGTTGAGCGCCTGGTCGAAGTTGCCCCGGATCTGGAGGATCTTGGCGCCGTAGACCATGGCCTGGGCCAGTTTGCCCAGCGCGATCTTGCCCTCGGGCACCAGCACGACGCACTCCATGCCGGCCTTGGCGGCGTACGCCGCCGCGGCGGCCGAGGTGTTGCCGGTCGAGCCGCAGATCACGGTGTGGGCCCCGTTGGCCTTGGCCTTGGTGATGGCCATGGTCATGCCGCGGTCCTTGAACGAACCCGAGGGGTTGAGTCCCTCGAACTTCAGCCAGACGTTGGCCCCGACCCGCTCCGACAGGCGATCAGCCCGGATGAGCGGCGTGTTGCCCTCCTGCAGGGTGACGATCTCGTCCACCCCCGCCAGATCGAACCACTGGGCGTACTCCTTCAGGAGTCCATTCCAACCAACCACTACGCACCTCCGTCGATAACGCGAATACAGGCGCCGATGGAGTCCACGGACTCCAGTTCGGCGAGATCTTCCATCGTGGCGTTCACGTCACGGGTCAAAGCGTGGTGGGTGAGGAACGACAGACGCGCCTCATCGCCGAAACCCGACTGCTCCATGGACTGGATCGAGACGTCGTGGGTGCCGAAGACCCCCGCGACCGCGGCGAGCACGCCCGGTCGGTCGAGCACGTCGAGGCTGATGTAGAAGACACTCGAAAGTTCGCCCGCGGGCACACTGTGCAGCGTTGAATCGACGCTGAACGGGACGTCGTGGCGGCCGCTCACCTTGTTGCGCGCGGCGTCGAGCACGTCACCGAGCACCGCGGTCGCCGTCGGTCCGCCGCCCGCACCCTGACCGAGCCACATGAGCGGGCCGGCCTGGGTCCCTTCGACGAAGACCGCGTTCATCGCGCCGTGCACCGACGCCAGGGGGTGGTCGACGGGGATCATGGCGGGGTGGACCCGCCGCGAGATGCCCGACTCCCCCACCCGCTCGGCCACGCCGACCAGTTTGATCACGTAGCCCGCCCGTCGGGCGAACTCCACGTCGACCGACCGGATGCCGGTGATCCCCTCGCGCGAGATCTCCTCGCCACGTAGTTCGGCGCCGAAGGCGAGTGACGCCAGGATCTGCACCTTGGCGGCCGCGTCGAAGGCCTCGACGTCGGCGGTGGGGTCGGCCTCGGCGTAACCGAGGGCCTGGGCCTCGGCGAGCACGTCGGCGTAGTCGCTGCCCTCACTGGTCATCTTCGAGAGGATGAAATTGGTCGTGCCGTTGACGATGCCCATGACGCGCTCGATGCGCTCGCCGGCGAGTGAGGTGCGCAGGGCGCGGAGGATGGGGATCCCCCCGCCCACCGCCGCCTCGTAGAAGAGGTCGGCGCCGTGGGCGTGGGCCAGTTGGGCGAGCGCAGTGCCGCTCTCGGCCATCAGCGCCTTGTTGGCCGTGACGACCGACACGCCGTTACGCAGAGCTGTCTCGATGTACGTGCGGGCCGGTTCGATGCCGCCGATCAGTTCCACCAGGATGTCGATGTCGGTGCGCGCGGCGAGTTGGGCGGCGTCGGTCGTGAGCAGATCGGGGGCAATGTCCTTACGGGACTTCGTCGCGTCGCGCACCGCGACGCCGACCAGTTCGATGGGCGCGGTCGCCGCGTCGACGAGCGCGACGTGTCGCGAGGGATCGCTCAGGAGTTCCACCAGTGCCCCGCCGACGAAGCCGGCTCCGATGACCGCGACTCGGATGACCGGTTTGTCCATCAAATAAGGCTAACCGACACCACCATCGGTCCCGACCTCACACCTCGAGGCGGGCCAGGTCGTCGTAGGTCTCGCGACGCAGGACCTCACGGGCGTGACCGTCCTTCACGAAGACGACCGCCGGACGCGGGACGCGATTGTAATTCGAGGCCATCGAGTAGCCGTAGGCACCGGTGACGGGGGTCGCGACGACGCTGTCGACCCCGGTCGTCTCGGGCAGCCACGCCTCGTCGATGAGCACGTCGCCACTCTCGCAGTGCTTGCCCACCAGACGCACGGCCTGCGGGCGGTTGCTCAAGGGCTGGTCGACGTCGAAGGCTTCGTACCCCGATCCGTAGAGCACCGGTCGCGGATTGTCGCTCATCCCGCCGTCGACGGCCATGTAGGTACGCTGCGACACGGCCTTCACCGTGCCCACGCGGTAGAGGGTCACGCCGGCTTGGGCGACGATGGCCCGACCGGGCTCGGCGAGCAGGCGCACCGAGGAATCGAGACCGACTTCCGCCGCATCGGCGCGCACGGTGTGGCCCCACTCGGTGATCGAGGGCGCCACCTCGCCGGCGACGTAGGCGACGCCCAGCCCCCCGCCCACGCAGAACTCCGCGAAGTCGTCGTCGCGGGTGAACTCGGCGACAATCTGCAACGTGGCCAGATACCCCGCGAAGTCGAGGATCTGCGAGCCGATGTGCGTGTGGACCCCGTGCAGCGTCAGGCCCGGTATCTCACGCAGGGCCGAGATCGCCCGACGCGCTTCGCCGCTGGCGATCGAGAGTCCGAACTTGGAGTCCTCCTGACCGGTCTGGATGAACTGGTGGGTGTGAGCCTCGACACCCGGCGTCACACGAACGAGGCAGTCCAGCGGTGCCGAGGGACTGACCAGGTGGCGGAGTCGCTCGATCTCGTCGAAGTTGTCCACGACCAGGCGGTGCAGACCGACCGCGACCGCGCGCTCGAGTTCGTCGTGCGACTTGTTGTTGCCGTGCATGATCACCCGGTTCGCGGGCACACCGGCGCGCAGCACCAAGTCGAGCTCACCCCCGGTCGCCACGTCGACGCAGAGGCCCTCTTCGAAGGCGATACGCGCCATCGCTCCGCAGAGGAACGATTTCGACGCGAAGGCCACCCCGTCGTCGAAGACACCGGCGGCCTCACGACACCGGGAGCGCAGCGTGGCCTCGTCGTAGACGAACAGCGGTGTCCCGTAAGTCGCGGCCAGGTCCCGGAGTGAGACTCCGCCCACGGTGACGTCGCGATCCGTGAACTGCGCGGTGTCGGGCAGCAGCGAAGTGGCAATCGATTCAGCACTCATATGTGCACCTTAGGAGTTGGCGGTATCTCATCGGAAATTAGGCTCACAGGGCATTCCGGTAGTCTGTAGTGCGCGCCCTCGTAGCTCAGGGGATAGAGCATTGGCCTCCGAAGCCATGTGCGCAGGTTCGAATCCTGCCGGGGGCACTCAATGTATGGTGATCGACGCAACTCGCGGGTCGCGGTCAGCGGATGGCTGAACCGACCTAACTGACGATCACCATGCGCACGGTGTCAGTGATCTGAGCGCCACCGGTTGCCGAACCAGCCATCACCACGATGGGGTCCCCGGGCCTCGCGAGACCCGACTTCTTCAACTGGACGACGGCGAAGTCACACAACTCGTCGATGTCGTTGGACGGTGAGATGTAGATCTCCTGAACACCCCAGGAACTGCGCAGTTGACGAGCGGTCCCTTCGCTTGGCGTGATCGCAACGATCGGCATCGGAGGACGGAACCGGGAGATTGCCCTCGCCGTCATGCCCGAGCGCGTGCACGCCACGATCGCGACGGCTTTCTCTTCCATCGCGGCGCGCCACGCGGCCCCGGTGATGGCGGCGGTGATCCGCGCGGCCCGAGTACCGGTGCCGCCGTGGACCTCCTGCACGCCGAGACCCGATCCCCACTTCGCGTAGTCGAAGGAGTCCTCCGCGCGACGCACGATGCGGTCCATCGTCACCACCGTGCCGATGGGGTCGTCACCGATCGCGGTCTCACCGCTCAACATGACCGCACTGGCGCCGTCGAGCACGGCGTTGGCCACGTCGGTGACCTCGGCCCGCGTGGGCACCTGGGCGTGGGTCATCGACTCCAGCATCTGGGTCGCCACCACGACGGGTCGCGCGTAGCGCACGCCGTGGCGCACGATCTGCTTCTGGAGGTGGGGCACGTCCTCGATCGGCATGCGCACTCCGAGGTCGCCGCGCGCCACCATGATGGCGTCGGACACCGCGATGATCTCGTCGAGGTTCTCGACGCCCTCACCGGTCTCGATCTTGGCCATCATCATCACGTCGTCACGCGACAGCACGGTCCGCGTGGAGACCATGTCAAAGGCCGAGCGGACGAAGGACACCGCGAGGATCTCGAAGGACTCACTGCGCAGCGCCTCGAGGCGCGCGCGGTCGTCCTCGGTGGGCAGACGGTCGTTCAGGATCGACGACGGCAGCGAGAGGCCGGGCTTGCCCATGACCGCACCACCCGAGGTGACGCGGGTGTGGGCGGGGCTGCCGGGACGAATCACGTCGAGCGAGACGCCGCCGTCACCGAGGTGGATCTTGTCGCCGACCTTCAACAGCGCCAGCACGTCCTTGCGCTCGACCGCGATGCGCTGGGGCGTCGACTCCTCACCGAAGGCCTCGACCAGCTCGATCTCGTCACCGATGTTGAGCGAGACCGGGGTCGTGCCGAAGGACCCGGCGCGGATCTTCGGGCCGGGGATGTCGACCATGATCGCCAGGTCGGGGGCGATGGCCCGAATCCGCCGCAGCCGCTCGATGCCCGAGGGGATGTCGCCGTGGGCGAAGGAGAGACGAAAGACGTCGACGCCGGCGTCCACGAGTCCCCTGAGGACCTCATCACTGTCCGAGGCCGGTCCGATTGTGGCTACGATTCGCGTGCGTCGCACGTCATTCCCTTCGTCGCGTTAGCCAAGTCTAAGTGATACGCGGCCGTGGTCCACCGGCGAGGCGACCGGCGACGGCCATCACCCCGTTGCGAGCTCACCGTCGGACCGGGACCACCACGTCGGCACCGTCCACGTCGACGACCCGCAGGTTCATCCCGTAGGTCGCGCCGAGCACCTCACTGCGCACCACCTCGCCCGCGGGGCCGTCGAGCACGACGCGGCCTCCGTCGAGCAGCACGAGACGGTCCGCGAACTGACCCGCCAGCGTCAGGTCGTGCAGGGTCGCCACCAACGTGAGGCCGCACTCGACGACCTCCTTCTTCAAGAGCTCCAGCAGGTCCATCTGGTGACGCAGGTCCAGACCGGTGATCGGCTCGTCGAGCACGATCACGGTCGTCGACTGGGCGAGGGCGCGCGCGAGCACCATGCGCTGGCGCTCGCCCCCCGACAACGTGGCGACGTCGCGGTCGCGGAACTCACCGAGCGTGAGTCGTTCAAGGACCGCCTCGACGATGCGACGGTCCTGAGCGCTCTCGGCGCGAAAGAGCCCGTGGTAGGCCGTGCGTCCGAGCGCGATGTAGTCGAACACGCTCATGCCACCGGGCACGATTGGGTGCTGGGGGACGAGCGCCACCGTGCGGGCGCGCTCGCGCTCGCTCATCTTCCCGATGGGCTCCCCGTCGATCAGCACCTCGCCCGCGGCGGGTTGGCGCAGGCCGGCGATCACTTCGACGAGCGACGTCTTGCCCGCGCCGTTGGGGCCGATGATGGTGCACCAGGTCCCGGCCTCGACCTCGAGCGAGACGTCGTCGACCAGCCGCTTCGCGCCGGCGCGCACGCTCAAGTGGCGAACCTGGAGCGAGCTCACAGGGACGCCCGACGACGCAGACTGAGGATCACGACGAAGACCGGCGCACCGACGAGCGCCGTCACGACACCGAGGGGCAACTCCGACGGGGCGAGCACCGTGCGCGCGATGGTGTCGGCGAAGACCATGAAGGCGGCCCCGAAGAGGACCGAGATCGGCAGGATCCGGCGGTAGGAGGTGCCCACCAGCAGCCGCACGATGTGCGGCACGATGATGCCGACGAAGCCGATCAGGCCCGCCACCGAGACGATGGCCGCGGTGCCGAGCGACGAGGCGACGATGACGATGAGACGCACGCGGCGCACCGGCAATCCGAGCGAGCGCGACTCGTCCTCGCCGACGCTCATCACGTCGAGGGCCCGCCCGGCGGCGACGCTGACGAGGATGCACACGACCACGTAGGGCGCCACGAGCTCGACCGAGCTCCAGCTGGCGCTGGCGAGCGACCCGAGGAGCCAGATGTAGACCCGGGTCATCGAGCCGAGCGAGGACTGCTGGAGGTAGGTCTGGACGCTGGTGAGCAGCGCCGACACCGCGACCCCGGCGAGGATCAACGTCGCGGCGTTCGAGTAGTGCCCGCGACCACCCACCAGCCAGGTCACGGTCACCGCGCCGATCGCGCCGACGAAGGCCAGCAACGGCGTCCAGGTGGGCGTCGAGAGCCCCCCGCCGACCTGGACGATCGCGAACGTGGCGCCGAGTCCGGCCCCGGCGGCCACCCCGAGCAGGTACGGGTCGGCGAGGGGGTTGCGAAAGACGCCCTGGTAGGTACCCCCGGCGACCGCGAGCATCGACCCGGCGAGCAGCCCGAGCACCATCCTCGGCGCGCGCAGTTGCCACACGATCGTCGACTGCAGCGAGGTGAGGGTGCTGTGACCGAGGCCGAGGTGGCTGAACAGGTCACCCACCACCCGCCAGGTACTGATGGGAGTGGGTCCGATGACCAATCCGCCGACCACCGCCGCGGCCAGCGCCACGACGAGCAACGCCACCACGACGGCCACGCGTCGGGCGGTCGGCGGATTGGTCGTCATGTCGACTTAGCCCCAGAGCTGGGCGTCGTTGAGCACGGCCTTCACCGCGGCGGTCAACTGGTTCATGAGCAGCCCGAGGTGCGGACCCCACTGCGAGGCGACGCTGTCGTTGAGGTTGACCACGTGGTGGTGCACCACGGCGCTCACCGTGTTGAAGCCCGGACGGGCGGCGACGATGGCCGGGGTGACCTGACAGCAGACGGTGTCGGCGAGCAGGACCAACTGCGGGTTGGCGCTCACGATGTACTCCGAACTCAGCTGCGGGTAGCCGGCGTCGGCACTCGTCGACTGGGGGTCGGCGATGTTGACGACGCCGAGCGACTTCAGCAACGAACCGACGAAGGTGCTGCTCGTCAACGAGTAGAACGTCGGGTCGAGCTCGTAGTAGACGTTGACGACCTTGCCGGGGTGGGCCGGGACCGACGCGATGTCGGCGTTGATCGTCCGGTTGATCGACACGGCCAACTCGTTGGCCCTCTTCGCGTGACCCGTGAGGTTCCCCAATTGGCGGATCTGGGCGAGCGCGCCGGGAATCGACGTGGCGGCGTCTTGTTCCACGACCTTCACGCCGAGGGCGGTCAGCTTCTCCTTGATCTGGTTGGCGTCGTACGAGATCACGACGAGGTCGGGCT
>Ga0307375_10000734_pt1 | contig 39283 bp, 38 predicted proteins | sample TR1MG_FD_202531 | JGI IMG/M metagenome (GOLD analysis project Ga0307375, IMG submission 202531) | Soil microbial communities from Risofladan, Vaasa, Finland - TR-1 | ecosystem: Environmental > Terrestrial > Soil > Coastal area > Acid sulfate soil | place: Finland: Risofladan, Vaasa | collected... | reverse complement strand
ATATAATACAAGGCAAATCTAAGTCAAAATCAACTTCCCGCTTTCCTCCCCATGGCTAAAGCGAGGGGATTCTCGCGGAGATGGGTTGACCACGACTAGTAAGGGGGGATCATCTCACGGCACAGCACTCTGAGACCGTGACCGACGGCACCCGTAGTCCGCTACGACTGTCTATATATCAGCGCAACTATTATTATGAGTCTAAATCCACATTCATCGACTCCTCGCTGCTGAACCGACTGGTGTCACGCGCGCCAACGCAGCGGACAAAAATACTGGTCAGCAGGAGATGAGTCGCGTATACTCCGCGACCCAATCGGCGCCCTTTTCTAAAGTCCCTCCGAACCCCACCGCGGGCTCGTGAACTGGCAAGGTACGACGAGTGACTTTGGCACATCTCCAGCGGCTCTGGCAGGTTAGCAGAAGCGATTCACCGCTTACGCTAACGACAACGTGCTCCCTCGGAACCCGTTGAAAGTGGCCCGCTGCTTTTGACTTTGAGAGGACATCACGTGGAATCCCAGTTTCCCCACCCGTACTTCAGTTCCCATCCGAAATGGCGTTGGTTCATCCTCACCACGGTACTCATCGGCGCGACGATGTCAGCCCTCGATGTCAGTATCGTCAACGTGGCGCTACCGACCTTACAAAACAGCTTTAAGGTCAACCTCGCCGTCATCGAATGGGTGGCGATGGCGTACATGCTCACGCTCACGATCTTCCTGCCGCTTTTTGGCCGCTTAGCCGACATCTTTGGTCGGTCAAAGATGTACAACACGGGTTTTGTCGTCTTTACGGTAGGTTCTGCGTTCTGCGGGCTGGCAACTTCCGCCGGATTCCTGATCGGCGCACGCATTCTGCAAGCCGTCGGCGCCGGTCTTTTGCAGGCCAATTCCGTGGCCCTTATTACCCAGGCCTTCCCCGCTAGCGAGCGTGGCCGCGCCATCGGCATTCAAGGCGCGGTACAGGCCGTCGCGATGTCCATTGGGCCATTTGTCGGCGGTATCCTGATCTCGGCCATCGGTTGGCGCGCGATCTTCTACGTCAACGTGCCGATTGGTATTCTTGGCACCTTCGCTGCTCTCTACTGCCTACCGGCCGGCGAGCGGTCAGGCAAGCGCGAAAAGATCGATTACCTCGGGACCGTTTTATTCGCCATCGGCTTGGCCTTCCTGGTACTCGCCGTAAACGAAGGGGAGAGCATCGGCTGGACCTCGTCGATCATTCTGACTTACTTCGCGTTGTCGGCGGTGCTGATCACGGCCTTTATTATCACCGAGATGCGCATTGAACATCCGATGATCGACTTGAGCCTTTTCAAGCGCTATGCGTTTTCGGCTGGCAACTTCACGGGCATGCTCTCCTATTACGTCTTGTTTGCCGTACTCTTTCTGATGCCCTTTTACTTAGAAGAGATCGGCGGCTATACCCCCGCCCTCACCGGCTCTATCTTGACGCCGATCCCGCTGGCCATGGCCGTGGTCGCACCCTTTGCCGGGCATATCTCGGATAAATATGGCTCGCGACTCATGACGAGCTGGGGCATGGCCGTCTGCGCCCTGGCAACACTTCTTCTTATCTTTATCGGCCAATCGCCCAATACCCTCGTGCTGATTGGCGAACTCGTCATCCTCGGCATTGGCATGGGTCTTTTCACCCCACCCAACAACTCCGCGATCATGGGTTCGGCGCCTAGGGAACGATTGGGGGTAGCGGGCGGCATCTTGAATATGATGCGCGCCCTGGGCCTGATCTTCGGGGTGGATATCTCGGGCGTGATCTTCACCTCGCTCCAACACAGCTACATCGTATCCCACGGCTATGGGGCGGTGGCATTCAACGCGGTGCCGCTTACGATACGCAGGGCGGCCTTCCTGCATGGGTTTGCCCCGGTGATGGTCAGCTTGCTGGTCATCAACATCGTAGCCGCCGTGCTCTCGGTTGCCAAAAAGGATGTCTACACTGACGGCCTCCATGGCGAACCGATCGACCTGATGTAACTCCGCGCAGCTGAGCGGACAACACGCCGGGGCGGGGACTGCGATCTAGGGTCCCTGCCCCGGTTCCGTTTTGGGCCTCTCTCCTACCAGTCAGTATTAGATTACCGCCTTCTTGGCTCGCCTTGGCGACGATCAGGCAATCGGGAAACCCGACATCGCCCGCCTCAAAATAGGCCAACGCAGTCCGTATCGTGTCGGGCGATTCGAGCCTGACGGTTCTGTTACCGAGCAAGGCGCGAACGACGGCGACGATCTCCTGACGAGTTAGGCGATAGCTTCGTTCCGGTGTCCAACACAATTCGACCAGTACGACCTCACTCGCATGGCTCATACGAGACGCAACGTCCCGGCGCCGTTCTTGGACTTCACATAGGATGGCTCCGCAGGCATAAGCGCAACACCCCGAGGAAGGGCGGATTCTCAGACTTCCGGGTATCCGCCACTCGCTTCAGGTTCGATCTAACCTGCGGCCTGAATAGGGATCGCCTGACTGGTACGAACAATGTGGTTGGCCTCATCGACGTAGACCAAGCGGGGCTTCATATTCAAGGCCTCAACCTCGGTGTAGACACCGAAGGCACAGATAATGATGAGATCTCCGACCTGGGCCTTATGGGCCGCTGCGCCATTGACCGAAATGAGGCCAGAACCCGACTCCCCGCGGATCGCGTAGGTGCTGAAGCGCTCGCCGTTTCGGATATTGAACACATCAATGCGTTCGTACTCGAGAATGCCGGCCGCCTCAAGCAATTGGCTATCTATGGCGACGGAGCCCTCGTAGTCGAGTTCGGCGCGGGTTACGCGTACCCGGTGCAGCTTGGCATGGAGTAAGGTTCTTTGCATCGCGCCATTATCCGGCTTTAGCGGCCTGGTGCAAAGTCCCATCGTCATGATGGCGTATTCGGCTGAACTCCCAGTTGTCGATCAGGCGCGTCACACCGAGGCGCGCGGCCCCTAAAATGACCCACTGGTCGTCCTCATCCGAGGGCGGGGCGAGATCCCTCGCACGCCGAATCGCCACGTAATCGGGCACAAATCTGAGCGCGCGCAGACGTTCCACACACCCTTTTTCCACGTCCCCCGGCGGCTCGCCACTGGCCGCAAGCTGGGCGCCCTTGATCAAGACCTCATAGAGGCCGGGGGCGCGGGCGCGTTCGGCCGCGGTTAGATACTGATTGCGGGTGCTTTTGGCAAGACCGTCCGCCTCGCGCATAGTATCCACCCCGACGACTGCCAGCGGGAGCCCCAGATCCGCGACCATGCGCTCAATGATGCGCCACTGCTGGTAGTCCTTTTTGCCAAAATAGCCAGCCTGCGGCCGCACCAGCCCGAAAAGCCGCGCCACCACCGTGGCCACCCCTTGGAAGTGACCCGGCCTAGACTGCCCACAGAGATCATCGGAAAGACCCGGTATCCACACCTGGGTCTGCGCGGCCCGCCCCCGCGGGTAGATCTCTTCATCGGTCGGCAAAAACACGGCATCGACCCCAGCCTTGGCTAGGCGTGCGGCATCGGCCTCCTGAGTCCGCGGGTAGGCACCGAAATCCTCGTTGGGACCAAACTGAAGCGGGTTCACATAGATACTGACGACGACCACGCGGTGCGAGACCCGCGCCTTGGCGACGAGCGCCAGATGCCCTTCGTGCAGCCCCCCCATGGTCGGCACAAATCCCACGTCATCTGGCCAGGATGCCCGCAACGCTGAGAGCTCGCGAGCCGTGGTCACGGTCTTCATCCGGTATAGCTTTCCTCCACCGACGGGAAAGCACCGGTACGCACAGCGTCAATATAGGCACGAAAGGCCCCGGCGATGCCCCCGCCGGTCGCCAGGAAATCACGTACGAACCGGGGCCGACGCACCCCGAGCCCTAAGGCGTCATGCATCACCAAGACCTGCCCGTCGCAGGCCACCCCCGCCCCGATGCCAATAGTCGGAATCGTGACCATTTGGCTGATCTCGGCCGCGAGCGGCGCGGGCACCGCCTCCAGGACCAGTACGCCCACACCGGCGGCCGCCAATTGCTGGGCCTGCGCCTTCAATTCCGCGCCCTGGGCCCCACGGCCCTGCACCTTAAATCCCCCGAAGGTATTCACAAATTGCGGGGTCAGGCCGATATGCCCGCACACCGGGATCCCTCGGGCGCAGAGATAAGCGACGTTTTCTACCAGCGGACCGGCGCCCTCGACCTTCACCATATTCGCGCCGGCCTGCATCAGCGCACCGGCGCATTTGAGGGCATCGGTCGGCGCCCCCTGGAAGGTCAAAAACGGCATATCGGCGATCAGCAGGGCGTGGCGGATCCCGCGCGCCACACAGGCCGTGTGATAGACCATGTCCGCGAGCGTCACCGGGAGCGTGGTCTTGCGGCCTTGAACGACCATCCCCAACGAGTCGCCCACCAAAATGACATCCATGCCCGCCTCATCCATGGCGCGCGCGAAGCTCGCGTCATAAGCGGTCATCGCCGCGATCTTGCGGCCCTCGCCCTTCATAAGGGTCAGCTGCGGCACCGTCACCGCCTGCGGGAGCGGAAGGCTCACGAACCGAGACCCGAGGCGAGCGGATTAAAGAAGTGGCGGCCACTGTGAATGCCGCGGATATAATCGATCAGCGACAAGAGATCCTCGTCGCTCTCGACGAAATTGGCCTCGGCCGCATTGACCATAAGCAGCGGCGATTCCTGGTAACGATGAAAAAACTCCGTATAGGCCTCCCCAAGCTCGGCTAGGTAATCGCGGCTGATACGCTCATAGGCGCGGCCACGACGACGAATACGATCCATCAAGACATCGACCGGCGCCTGCAAAAAGACCACGAGATCCGGCGTCCGTGGACGAACCACAATGCCGCCTGCGATCTGTTCGTAGAGGCGCCACTCGTCGTCATCCAATGTGATCCGAGCAAACACGCGGTCCTTGGCCCACAGAAAGTCTGCGATAACGCCCGTGCGCAGAAAATCCGCCTGATCCAGGCTTTCCAAGAGGCGCAGGCGCTGAAAAAGAAAAAAGAGCTGGGTCGGCAAGGCATTGGCGCGCCGGTCTTCATAAAAACGCGCCAAGAAGGGGTTGTCTTCGGGCTCCTCGAGGAGCGCTTCCATCCCGAGGGTCAAGGCCAAACGACGCGCGAGGCTCGTCTTGCCGACCCCGATCGGGCCTTCAATGACGACAAACGACCCCTGAGACAGGGATGCGGACATCGCTACGGCTTCTCCCTTCACCCAAAGCCCCCCTTTTACCAGACCGTCGGCAATCGTTCCACTCGTTGCCCTTGAACCTGCTCACACAAATCGTTTAGCGCGCCATGCCCGGGCAACGTAAAGTCGGGCATGATCTCCACCCAAGGATACAACACAAAGGCGCGCTCGTGCAGACGGGGGTGTGGGATATGCATATCGGGGTCGTCGCAGGCCATGCCTTCGTAATAAAGAAGATCCAAATCAATCGCCCGCGGTCCGTCCCGCTCGGTCGTCCGCACCCGCCCAAGCACCTGTTCCAAGGCAAAAAGTTCGGTCGCGAGCGCGGCCGCAGGCAGGCTTGTCTGCAGCCAGCACACCGCGTTTAAGAAGTCCGGCTGATCCTGGAAGCCCACCGGGGCGGTCCGATACAGCGACGAGGATCGCACCAGCGCAGTTTGCGGCAGCGTACCGAGCGCTCGGCGAGCCGCCGTCAAGGTCGCTACCGTATCGCCTAAATTGGCACCGAGCCCGATGACGGCATCAACCACTTGAGGCGCGGCGCCTGCGTTTGCGCCGACTGCGCTTCTCGCCTTGTTCACTAAGCCCCTCCACCATCGCCTCCTGTTCGGCCGGCGTGACCTCCTGAAAACGCGTCCACCAGTCAAACAACCCCGGGTCGAGCTCGCCGCTGCTGGCCCGCAAGCCCAAAAAATCATAAGCGGCGCGGAATCGTTTGCTTTCGAGAAAACGAAACGCCTGGCGCCCCGAACGGCGATCGAAACGGGACTGCAAACTCCAGATCTCGCGCATCGGCAGGCTAAATCGCTTCGGGATGGTCACGATTTTCAGCTGTTCGCGCAACACCTGCTCGGCGGCCTTCTGCCAAGCCTCGACCGGCGCCATGCCGTCGGCGATGGCCGCGACCGCCGCCTCGCGGACCGGCTCCCACAACAGGGCGGCAAACAAAAACGCGGGGGTGACCGGTTTATTCTCGGCAATACGCCGATCACTATTAATGAGCGCCTTGGCCAACAAGGACTCCTGGTTCGCGCCCGCCTTCCGCACCGCGGCCACGGTCGGGAACAGAGCCTCGAACAACCGGTGCCCCTCTAGCGCCTCATAGGTGGCAGCCGCGTTTCCGGCATGAAAGAGCTTCAGCATCTCCTCGAAGAGCCGGGCCGGGGCCACCTCTTGCAAAAGCGGCCCGAGGCGTGGGACCAGTTCGCGACTATCGGGCGTCAGCTGCAACCCGAGCTTGGCGGCAAAGCGCACCGCGCGGAGCATGCGCACCGGATCTTCGCGAAACCGCTCCTCCGGGTTGCCGATGACCCGCAGGAAGCCATCGGCCAAGTCCTGCAAACCGTTGACATAATCGCGGATCACGCCCTCCTCGGGGTCGTAATACAAGGCATTGACCGTGAAATCGCGACGAAACGCATCCTCTTCTGCAGTGCCGAAGACATTACCGTGGTCTTGGTCGGCAGAAGGGGCCGCCCGATAAGTCGCCACCTCGATGATGTCGCGGCCGAAATGGACATGGGCTAAGCGAAACCGCCGGCCGATCAGGCGCGCGTTACGAAATATCTGACGGATTTCCTCAGGGCGGGCTTGGGTGACTACATCAAAATCCTTAGGCTCCCGGCCCAACACAAGGTCGCGGACACAGCCCCCGACCAAATAGGCCGTATAGCCCGCATCTTGCAATTTTTCGATGACTTGCCGGGCATGGGGGTTAATCCGAGCCGGATTTAAACCACACGAGGCGGCATCGACGATCTTTGGCGCCCTATTTTGATCATTCAAAGGAAATCTTTTCCTCCACCACTTAAGTTTGTTCCAATTTGGCATAGGCCTTGTATAATAGCACCGGTTCGCGGTAGCCAAGAGTTGTTCTGTTTCGCTCCCTTCGTCTAGTGGCCTAGGACGCTGGCCTCTCACGCCGGTAACAGGGGTTCGAGTCCCCTAGGGAGCACCACCCCCCTCACCGCCCTCTTGATAGATGAGGGGTCGGCCCCCATATCCGCCGAAACAGACCAAGGGGATGTCCTGCATGACCGATTCACCCTATATCTCAGACGTCACAGAAGCCCATTTCGATAGCGAGGTCATTACCCGTTCTCGACAAGTCCCTGTCCTTGTCGACTTCTGGGCGGCATGGTGTGGGCCCTGTAAGTCCCTCATGCCCTTGCTCGCCAAGCTCGCCGAAGAGTACCAGGGTCGGTTTTTCCTTGCCAAGGTCAATAGCGACGAGCAACAAGCGCTCGCCGCCCGCTTTGGTGTCCGTAACCTGCCCACCGTGAAGCTCTTTAAAGATGGTGTAGAGGTCGCGGAGTTCGTCGGTGCGCAACCGGAGAAAACGATCCGGGCGCTTCTCAACCAACATATCGCGAACCCATCCGACAACCTTTTACAGAGCGCCTTAGACCAAGAGGCGGCCGGCCAGACTGATCAGGCCTTGATGCGGTTGCGGGAACTGCACGCAAGTGAGCCGGCGAACGACCGCGTGACCATTCACCTCGGACGGCTACTCCTAGAGCAGGGCTTGGCCGACGAAGGCGAGCGCATCTTAGCAGCTATACCGGCAGGCGCCCAAAACGACCCGAGTCTCGCCCCCCTACTGGCCCACCTGGAGTTCGTACGGATCGCCGCCGCCGCACCGCCGCTCTCGACCCTCGAACACACTGTCGCCACCCACCCAGACGATATGCAGGCGCGATTGGGGTTAGGCGCACGCTACTTATTGAAGGGCTATTATGCGCCAGCACTCGAACAATGGCTCACGATCGTGCAAACCGACCGCAAATTCGGTGATGATGCCGGCCGACGGGCCCTTTTGAGCGCGTTTGCGCTGCTCGGGAGCAAAGATGAGCTGGTCCGCCAATATCGCCAATTGCTGGCCACCGCCCTCCACTAGCAAAATCGCAGCCAACCTCTAGGCACACCCCATAACCGTTCGCGACTGGCGACTCCCTGGGCCCCGCCCAAACGGTGGGGCCCGCAGCGGCTGCTACCACGCCATGGACCACGGATCATTGGGCCACTAAGGCGCTCCTGACTTCAGATCGCGGCCCGTCAGGACCTGGGCGGCGATGGGGTTTGCTGGTGTGGTTTACCAGTGGCCACCACAAAACGCCCGGTAACCGCTTTGGCGGCGCAGAGGAAGCAGGCCATAATGCACGCAACAGATAATGGAGTAGCCGCATGCACATTGTGATTACCGGGGCCGCAGGCTTCATCGGCTCAGCACTCGCGCACAGGCTTCTTGATCGCGGCGATTCCGTAGTCGGTATCGACAATCTGAACGACTATTATTCGGTTGACTTAAAACGGGCCCGCTTGGCACGACTTCAGACCCACGAGCGATTCACCTTCAAGCTAATGGATATCGCCGACCGCAAGGCGATCGCTGAGCTATTCGCTAAACAGCACTTTGATGCGGTCATGAATCTCGCCGCCCAGGCGGGCGTACGCCACTCGCTCAAGGATCCACACGCTTACGTGGACGCCAATATCGTCGGTTTCGTAAATCTCCTTGACGGGGCGCGGCACAGCGGCGTCGGTCACTTTGTCTACGCATCCTCGAGTTCGGTCTACGGATCCAATACCCACCAACCCTTCTCGGAGCACGACTCGGTCGGTCACCCGGTCTCCCTTTATGCGGCGAGCAAGCGCGCCAATGAACTGATGGCGCATAGCTATGCCCACCTATTTCGCCTACCGTGCACGGGCCTGCGGTTTTTTACGGTGTACGGACCTTGGGGGCGCCCGGACATGGCGTTGTTCCTGTTCACCAAAGGGATTTTGGCGGGCACCCCGATTCCGGTGTTCAACCACGGGCGCATGATGCGCGACTTCACCTATATCGATGACATCATCGAAGGGGTCGTGCGCGTCATCGATAAACCCGCAAGCCCCGACAGTCATTGGTCGGCAGACCACCCGGACCCCGCTACCAGCAACGCCCCGTTCCGCATCTATAACATCGGTAATAACCAGCCCGTGGAGCTCATGCACTACATCCATGTGCTCGAGGAATGCCTGGGCCGCAAGGCGCATATCGAGATGTTGCCCATGCAACCGGGGGATGTGCCCTCCACGGTCGCGAATATCGATGACCTCGAGCGTGACTTTGGGTTCCGGCCGACCACGTCCGTGGAAACCGGGATTAGCCGGTTCACCGCCTGGTATTTGGATTACTTCGCGACCGTCAAGCCAGCGCCCCCATCGAAGGCTTAAAGTCGCCCGCAACCAAGTGCCGGCGCTTTAACGTCACCTGTTCCGATTGGGCATTAAGGGAGGCGAGGCCGGCGTTGCTTTGGCGCCAAAGGGTGAGGTGTCGGCATTGGGCCGCAAACGACACTCCCTTCTTGGTTTCCGTATACACCCGGATGCGCTCTTCCAGCGCCGTGTTATACAACCGCTGATGCAGCCCCAGCATCTCCTGTAGCCGCGCCTCTTGTGCGACGTTGGGGTACAGGCGATAGATGACTTTGCGGTTCGGCATGAGGGTTACGATATCATCGTTATCATGGAATCCGCATCATGAGACGCCACTTTACCACCCCCTAAACCACTACGCGGTTATAGGCGGAGCACTGTGGCGTTTTCTGGTAGCTCCGCCCGGCAACGACCGGTTCTGTCTTGTCCGGTAGCCAAACCCAGACATAGGCTTCACCGTATGGAGGGGCCTTAGAAGTCATCGACAACGGGCTTGCCCGCCTTGTAGATGTGCTTGGGCAATAGCGCGATGGTGATCGTCCGTGCGGCCTGAGAGTGTGGCGATGCCCTTTTCGTCCGCATCGAACAGCTTCACGCCGAGGATGGCGGCGGCTTCGAACATCAGTCCGATTTCGACCTTGGGATCGCCTTTCTCGATGCGTTGCAGAGTGCTGCGCGACATACCGATCCTCTGGGCCAACTCTTGTGCGGTGAGCCTGCGCTGCATCCGGCCCAGCCGGATGGCCTCGCCAAAGAGGCTTAGTCCCTCCTCTGTATAGCGCGAATATGGGCGTTTATGGGTCGAAGCCGTTTGAGATCGTTATGACCTATATGTGATCCACATCGCTGCATTCTGACCTGTATATAGGCCATCGTACGGGATCGGCTACCGAGGTCAAGCGATCGGATCCCGTCGGATCCGCGATCCCGTCAGCCCCCTGCCTTTAAGTCTGGACAGGTTCAGTGATCGCGTGACCGCAGCCGCACCAACCGCTCGGCGATTCGGGCCTCAAGCCCTCGATCGGTCGGTTGGTAGTACGAAGCGCGCGCCATGCCTTCCGGGAAATAAGAAACACCGGCCGCATAGGCCTCCGGCTCGTCGTGCGGATAACGATAATCCCGACCGTGGCCCTGGGATCGGGCCAGTGCGGTCGGGGCGTTACGCAGATGTACGGGAACCGGCAGGGTTCCATGCGCCTCGACATCCCGTCTCGCCTCTTGCAGCGCCTTGTAGACGGCGTTGCTCTTCGGGGCCGAGGCGAGATACACCGCCGCCTGCGCTAACATCAGATCGCCTTCCGGACTTCCCAGACGCTCGAACGCCTGCCAGGCATCCAGGGCAATTGTCAGCGCCCGGGGGTCCGCGTTGCCAATATCCTCGCTGGCCGCGCGCACCAGGCGGCGTGCGACATAACGAGGGTCGCAGCCGCCATCCAGTAACCGCACAAGCCAGTACAGCGCGGCATCCGGGTCCGAGCCGCGCACCGCCTTATGCAGTGCCGATATCTGGTCATACAGAAGATCGCCGCCCTTATCGAATCGTCGGTAGCTCGTTCCCGCCGCGCGCTGTATGAAGGCGGCATCGATCACCGCAGCACCAGCGTCGCTGGCAAGATCCGCAGCGAGCTCGATAAGGGAGAGCGCGCGCCGACCGTCGCCATCGGCAAGCTCGGCTATAAGCTCGAGACCGACGGGTGCACAGGCAAGCCGGCCGGCGAGACCCGCAGGTGCCGCTAAGGCCCGCGTCAATAACACCACCAACTCATCGGTACTGAGCGCCTGCAATACATGCAGCCGCAATCGTGATAATAGCGCCGAGCTCAGCGCAAAGGCTGGATTCTCGGTCGTAGCACCTATCAAAACGACGCTGCCCTCTTCCAGCGGCCGCAAGAGCGCGTCCTGCTGGGCCCGAGTATAACGATGGATCTCATCGATGAAGGCCACCAGGCGCGCGCCCTGCGCGAGCGCCTCCCGCCCCTCTTCCTCTAAGGTCTTTAGTTCCCGCACACCGCTCGTTAAAGCGCTTAATGCGACAAATCGGTAGCCGGAGGCATGGGCAAGCAGCCTCGCCAAGGTCGTCTTACCGCTTCCTGGGGGGCCATAGAGGATCGTGGGATAGGGGTGCCCGCGCTCGTAGGCGATCCGCAACGGGGCGCCAGCCGCCAAGAGCTCAGACTGGCCGACGAAATCGGCCAAGACTACAGGGCGTAACCGTTCAGCAAGCGGCGCTGGCACTATTCGTGGACAATGGTGGTATGGGGGGGCGGCCGAAACCGGAACGTCGACGCCGGCAGGGGCCTATTGAGCCTCAGGTCATGCAGACGGATGTCGGTCGTTTGTCCCATCGGATCGCGTAATATAATGCGCGCGATCCGCGGACCGCGATAACCGATGCGAATCCAGCGAAACCCCTGGCCGTGGCCGTAAGGCATGAGCTCAATCCACTCAAGCCCCGCGCGCATCGGGAGGTTGTGGACCTTGAAGAGGCGCGACAGATGCCCGCGACCGGCCAACAACAAGGCCGGCGTGCGCCCCAGGGCGTGGCTCAGACTATATTCGGTCGCTTGCGCAAGCCCCGGATCGTAGAGCCAGACGCTCGATCCTCGCCCCACAATCTGCTCTTTATAGGGGCTCTGATAGTCCCACCGAAACCGTCCTGGCCGCTTTAACCACACACGGCCCGCACCACGGGTCACCATCTCGCCGTGGCGGTCGCGGACCACTTGCGTAAACTGCCCGCTTAACGTGTGAACCTCGGCAAAAAAGCGCGCGAGATTGGCCGCCAAGACCGAGGCCGGTAGCATCCACAAGACTATCAACAGCGTCGCACGGCGCATCATTCACATCTCCGGTGGCGGGGGCGCTATGACTTCGCGGAACCCATTTGACTGCAAGGGACCCACCACGCCCGAGCGCTCCATTTGCTCGATCAATCGGGCGGCTCGGTTATAACCAATGCGCAGCCGCCGCTGTACGCCTGACACCGAGGCCCGACGGGTCTCCGTGACAATCCGCAAGGCCTCGTCATACAACTCGTCGCTCTCGTCGTCTGCGGCCCCCGCCTCTGATGACCCTTCGGCGTTCTCTTCGACGGCAAAAATGCGCTCGTCATAGACCGCCGGTCCGGTCCGCTTCAAGGCCTCCACGACCTTGTGCACCTCGGCATCGTCCACAAACGCGCCATGAATGCGTACCGGGAATCCGGTCCCGGCCTGCAAAAACAGCATGTCGCCATGACCCAGCAATTGCTCGGCCCCCATTTGGTCCAATACTGTCCGTGAGTCCACCTTGGCCGAGACCTGAAAGGCGATGCGCGCGGGGATGTTCGCCTTGATGAGCCCCGTGATCACATCGACCGAGGGCCGCTGGGTTGCGAGCACCAGGTGGATACCGGCAGCGCGCGCCTTTTGCGCCAAGCGCGCAATCAATTCCTCAACCTTCTTGCCGACCACCATCATAAGATCGGCCCACTCATCGATCACGACCACAATGAAGGGGAGTCGGCCCAACTCCCGGACCTCGCCGGGCGGGGCGTTCGGGTCGTTTAAAATCTCACCGCGGGCGTGGGCCTCATCATAGTGCTTGTTATAGCCGGCAAGATTACGCACCCCGAGGGCCGCCATGGAGCGATAGCGTCTATCCATCTCACTTATGCACCAGCGTAGCGCCTGGGCGGCCTGCTTCATATCGGTCACCACCGGCGCCAAGAGATGCGGTAAGCCATCGTACACCGCAAGCTCTAGCATCTTCGGGTCAATCAGGATCAGGCGCACGTCCTTGGCTGTGGCCTTGAACACGAGGCTCAAAATGAGCGCGTTCAGGCAGACCGATTTCCCGGAACCGGTCGTGCCCGCGATCAGAAGATGGGGCATGCGCGCCAAGTCCGTGACGACCGACTGGCCACTGATATCTTTCCCGAGCGCCAAGGCCAGCGGCGAGGTCACGGCCTCGTAGGCACTCGAAGACAGGATTTCACGCAGGCGGACGATCTCGCGGCGCTCGTTGGGGATCTCTAGCCCAACGAACGCCTTGCCAGGAATATTCTCGACGACCCGGACGCTCACCACCGAAAGCGCGCGCGCCAGATCGCGCTGCAAGGTCGTGATCTGGCTTGCCTTCACGCCCGGCGCGGGTTCAATCTCAAAACGTGTGATCACAGGCCCCGGATGCACAGCGACGACCTTGACCTCGACATGAAAGTCGAGCAGCTTCTTTTCCAAAAGCCGCGACATCGCATGGAGGGATTCCTCGGAGAACTGCGCCTTTTCGACTAATGGCGCATCCAATAGGGACAGGGCCGGCAAGCCCGCGTTGGGCGGCTCCCAAAAGGCCGTCTGGCGCTCGCGCACCGCCCGCGGGCTCTCTTTAGGTTCGATGGCCGGCTCAATACGTGGCGGCGCCGCACGCCGTAAAATCCGCCGCCCCTTGGCGACCGTTTGTTCGCGCTCTTGGCGCGCGCGCCGCCCCCGCCAAGAGTCGCGCAGCCGGCCCATGGCGCTATGGACGAACGCGACACCCATAAAGGCGAACCCCCCTAGCCAGTCCATAACGCCAAGCCACGAAAGCCCCGTTGCCAACGTAAACCCCGCCAAGAACACCGCCAACAGGAGTAACGTGGCCCCGACGGGATTGATCGCGTGCGCGAGCACCACCGCCGTGGATTCACCAAGCAGGCCGCCGGCCCGGAATGGCAACGACACGGGTGCCTGAAAATCCAGGCTCGCCAAACCGCAGGCCCCGACGAACGCGAGTACGACGCCGAGCAAGACGAGCAGATGCGGCCGGTCCGACAACGAAAGCCGGGGGCGCAGCAAACGCACCCCACCCCAACCGATCAAAACTGGAATGCTGTAGGCCGGCAGACCGAGGAGCGTCAATAAGATATCCGCAAGCCACGCGCCGACGATGCCGCCGCCATTGAGGACCACGCCGCCGCTATGCGACCAACTCGGGTCGGTGGCATGAAACGTCCAGAGCGCGACTAGCAGATAGAGGGCGACGGCGAGCACCAGGAACAGAAGCGCCTCGCGCACCAAGCGATGACCGGCCGGGGTCAAGGGCGCGCGCGACCGCTTAAACTGGGCTTGAGCCATAAAGGATATCCTGCAACCTGCTCAATGGATTGTCGATTGGCATTATGACAAAGCCGCCGCGACCGCCTCGTGGACAATCCGACCAGCCTGCACATTCAAGCCGCCGGATAACTGCTGATCATCTGGCCCCGATACCGCAAGCGCCTCGACATAGGGCAACAGAACCGCCGATAGGGCCTGCGAGGCGGTGCGCGGGACGGCGCCGGGCATATTCGTCACCCCAAAATGGACCACGCCCTCCGCCACGAAGGTCGGGGATCCGTAGTCGGTCGGTCGCATGGTCTCGACACACCCCCCTTGGTCGATCGCAATATCCATAATCACCGTCCCCGGCCGCATCGTAGCGACCATAGACCGAGGGATCACGCGGGGGGCCCGGGCACCGGCCACAAGCACCGCGCCGATCACAAGATCCGCATGACGCACGGCCTCGGCAATCGTCTCCTCGTAGGCTGGCAACGCCGTGACGTTGGCGCCCACGGCCGCCATGGCGTGCAACCGCGCCGGCAGTTTATCGAACACCACGACTTGAGCACCGAGGGCGGCGGCCAGTCTCACCGCGTTGCCGCCGGCGACCCCGGCGCCGACGACCACCACCTGTCCGCGCTCGGTCCCGGCGAGTCCGCCGAGTAGCACCCCGCGTCCACCCGCCGGGGCGTGGACTAGGGTACTGCCGATTTGGACCGCCAAACGCCCGGCAATATCACTCATCGGTGCCAACAGCGGCAGGGTCCCATCGTGGACGATGGTCTCAAAGGCCACGGCCGTCAGCCCCGCCTTTTGTAAGGCCTCGGCCAAGGGGCGATTTGCCGCCAGGTGGAGATAGGAAAAGAGGATATGCTCGCTGCGTAATAAGGGGTACTCGGCCGCGACCGGCTCCTTGACCTTGACGATCAGCTGAGCGGCTCGGTACAACGCACTGGCATCGGCCAGTATCCGGGCGCCATGAATCGCGTATTCGTCGTCGCCAAACCCACTACCGAGACCCGCGCCGGCCTGCAAAAAGAGCTCATGGCCGCCCTGGACGAGGACTGCGACCGCATGCGGCACCAACGCAACCCGCGCCTCCCACGGCTTCACCTCCCTCGGCACACCTATACGCATTCCCTTCCTCCAGGTCCTAGTCTAACGGCCTTTCCCTAAGCCTGCTATGGCGCGTCCATTCCGGCCGACAAAACCCGCCGGATGCGCCTATAATACTCCCGTTGCCTTCCATTTGGGGTCTGTTATGTCTGCATCTCGTCATGCGCGTCTCCTTATCCTGGGTTCCGGCCCGGCCGGCTACACAGCCGCCGTCTACGCCGCCCGCGCGAACCTAAAGCCCGTCCTGATCACTGGCCTGGAACAAGGCGGTCAACTGATGACCACCACCGAGGTCGATAATTGGCCAGGGGACGTCGAGGGGCTGTTGGGACCGGACCTGATGGACCGCATGAACCGTCATGCCGAGCGCTTTCACACCGAGATCCTCTTGGACCAGATCCACACAGTCGACTTAAACCAGCGCCCCTTCGTTCTGACCGGCGATGCCGCGCAGTACACCTGCGACGCCCTCATTATCGCAACCGGCGCCTCGGCCAAATACCTAGGCCTGCCCTCCGAGGAGCGCTATCGTGGAAAAGGGGTATCGGCCTGCGCGACCTGCGACGGCTTCTTCTTTAAGGGTCAGCCGGTCGCGGTGATCGGCGGCGGCAACTCGGCGGTCGAAGAGGCCCTCTATCTTTCGGCGATCGCCTCCGAGGTCGTGGTCGTAGTTCGGCGGGACCAGTTCAAGGCCGAGGCGATCCTGATTGATCAACTCCTGGCAAAGACCCGCACCGGCAACATCCGGGTGGAATGGAATGCCGGTGTCACCGAGATACTGGGCGATAAGAACGGGGTCTCCGGGATCCGCATCGACACCGCGCAAGGCGCGAAGGAGATTGCCGTGCAAGGCGTGTTCGTGGCCATCGGGCACGCCCCGAACACCAGCCTCTTTGCGGGGCAACTGGATATGGTCAACGGCTACATCAAGACCCGCGGCGATGAGGGACGCTTAACTGCCACCAGCGTGCCCGGCGTTTTTGCCGCCGGCGATGTCCAAGACACCATCTATCGCCAAGCCATCACGTCGGCCGGCAGCGGCTGCATGGCCGCGCTAGATGCCGAGCGCTATCTGGCCAAACTCGAAGGGGATGCATCCCATGGCGGAGAAGCCTGAGGACCAGAAGAAGCTATTCGCGGGCGCGGTCGTAGGCGCCCGCAAGCTCACCCAAGATCGCGTCGCCCCGTTCCGTCCACGCGTGCGCCCGATCCCGCGACCGTACCCGCGGGAAGCGGACGCCATTGCGGCCGATAGGGATCACCTCAGCGCCCACGACATCGACATTGGTGCAGCCGAGGAGTTACTGTTCCTTCGTTCCGGTATCTCCAAGGAGGTCATGCGCCGGGTCAAGCGCGGACAGATCGCCATCGAAGATGAATTGGACCTGCATGGCCTGACCGTAGACCAGGCCCGCCTCGCGTTCGTGGAGTTCCTCCGGGCGGCCACCGATCAAGGCTGGCGTTGTGTGCGCATCATTCACGGCAAGGGCTTAGGGTCGGAGACGCGACTGCCGGTTCTCAAAGGCTGCGTCAATGCCTGGCTGCGGCAAAAGACCGAGGTCTTAGCGTTTTGCTCGGCGCGCCCCGCAGACGGCGGCACCGGGGCAGTCTACGTCCTTTTGCGGCGCGCCCTTTAGGCCTTGTCGTCTAGGAGCACGATGGCATGCGCGCTCATGCCTTCGCCACGCCCGGTGTAACCCATCCCTTCGGTCGTTGTCGCCTTGACGTTGACGGCGTCTAGCGCCACTTCGAGATCGGCTGCCAAGTGCGTCATCATGAGACCCACATGGGGGGCTAGGCGCGGCGCCTCGGCGACGATGGTCGCATCCATATTCACCACCACGAGGCCGCGCTCTTTGAGCATCTGGACTGCGGCGCGCAACAAGACCCGACTGTCGCAATCCTTATAACGGGGATCGGTGGCCGGGAAGTGCCGCCCCAGATCGCCTAAGGCCGCCGCCCCGAGGATCGCACTTGTCACCGCATGCGTCAGCACATCGGCGTCCGAGTGGCCGGCTAGCCCGCGTGGATAGGGAATGGTGACGCCGCCCAATATCAGCGGCCGACCTAGAACGAGACCATGTGCATCAAACCCCTGCCCTACCCGCATGACATCCCCTCGTGACGCTTCTGATACGCCAAATACATTTCGGCCAACGACAGATCCTCCGGTAGCGTGATCTTGATGTTATCGGGACTGCCGGGTATGAGCCTGGGCCTACCCCCCAGACGCTCAATGGCGGCGGCCTCGTCGGTCACCACGTCGCCGGCCGCCACCGCCGCCTCTAGCGCTGCGCGTAGCCGCGCATACGGGAAGACCTGCGGGGTCTGGGCCAACCAAAGTCCGCGCCGATCGACGGTGGTGTCGACATATCCTTCCGGGCCCTCGCGCTTGACGGTATCGGCCACGGCGCGCGCCAAAAGCGCGCCGTCCGGCGATAATCGCGCGGCGTCCGCCAATCGTTTGAGGTCCGCTAGACGCACGCACGGGCGCGCCGCATCGTGGACAAAAACCAGATCATCGGGGCGCGCCTGTGCACTGAGCGCGGCCAATCCCTTTAACACCGTCAAGACTCGCTCCGCCCCGCCCGCGAAGGTCACCAAGGGGGTGGTCAGTGCAAAGGTGTGTTGGGGCCAATACGGGTCACCAGGCGCTAGACCGACCGCGATCGCCAGACACCCCAGACCATCGAGCCGATCTAAGGTCTGGGCGAGGACTGTGGCCCCCGCAAGCGGGAGATATTGCTTAGGGAGCGCCGACCCGAACCGCGACCCGTGTCCGGCCGCGGGCACAATGACCCATGCGCGCATCGCCGACACGTCCTTTAAAGACCGGCGGCGATGGATGAACGAATCACGTCTTGCGCGGCGTCCAGCGCAATCCCCTCGACGACCGCCAATTCCCGTACCAGATAGCCCGATGCCAATTCCAGCAGTCGTGCCTCCTCGAAAGAGAGCCCATGTCCCGCTTTGAGGCGGGTCAAATCGCGCACCGCCGCCCCAACCTCAAGGCAACAGCCCGACTGAATACGACGCTCCAAATCCTTGTAATGATCCGCCCAATGGCCCACCGGGCGCGCGGAGCTTTTCTCGCCTAAGACCCGCAAAAGGTCCTCGATCTCTTGGCCCTGCAAAAGGAGCCGCAGGCCGTTATCAATGGCCTTGCCTTCGGGCACCTTGATCGTAATGTGGTTATGAGGGATGCGGATCACATAGCAGATCTCGTGCACAGTCCCAAAAACGAGGTCCTCCATAGCCTCTATGACGCCCACGCCCGCCGTGGGATAGAATACATTCTGTCCGACCTCAAACCCCCCCTTCCCCACAACTCGCCTCCTTGGCGCACACGCACTCGCCCATTATGCCCCCAAGGACAATCCCGGACAATGCGGCGATAAGCTCTCACTCTTGCGCATATTGGATTACAATGCGCGACTTATGACTTCCCCCGACCCCCACAGTGACGGTCTCTATTCGCCACTCGCGCCGCCATCCTCATCGGGGCACGAACAATGGTTGGGTCTGCATGCTAGCGCGCGGAGTCTCGCGCTTGCGCAGGCCGCCTGCGCCGGACGCCTCCTGATTGTGATCACCCAAGACGTCCGTACCCGCGAGCGTCTGGAAGATGAATTGCACTTTTACCTAGACGCCCAGAGTCCGCCGATCCTCACGTTTCCTGATTGGGAGTGCTTACCCTACGATGCCTTTTCGCCGCACCCGGACATCATCTCCGAGCGCCTAGCAACACTCGCGACCCTACCCCATCTGACCGGGGGCCTCGTTTTGCTCGCGGCCTCCACGTTGATGCATTATCTGCCGCCGGCCACCCACCTCCTTGGCCACAGCTTCATTCTGAAGATCGGTGATCGCCTCGCGATTGACCCGTTTCGTGAACGCCTCATCCAGGCCGCCTACCAGGCGGTCGGACAAGTCGTGGCCAGTGGCGAATTCGCCGTCCGTGGCGGCATTGTCGACATCTTCCCGATGGGTGCCAAAACCGCCTTTCGGATCGACCTCTTTGACGATGTCGTGGAGTCGATCAGGACCTTCGACCCTGACACGCAGCGCTCCGAGGATGTCGTCACAGAGATTCGGGTCCTGCCGGCGCGTGAACACCCGCTCACCGCCGAGGCGATCCAGGTCTTTCGGTCCAACTATCGGGCGACCTTCACCGGCGATCCGCGCGCGAGCCTCATTTACCGCGACGTGAGCGAGGGCTTAAGCCCAGCTGGCGTCGAGTACTACCTGCCGCTCTTTTTTCCCGAGACCGCGACCTTTATTGATTACCTCCCGCCCCACGCCACCTTCGTCTTTACCGAAGGGGCGCGGGCCCAAACACGCCACTTCGAATCCGAGACCGCGGAACGCTACGAGGCCGCGCGCGGGCATGTCGAGCGGCCGGCACTGCCCCCGGAGCGGCTGTTCTTGCAGGCTGCCGACCTTGAGACCCGCCTCGCCCCGTTTGCGCAGATTACCTTAGGGTCCGAGGGTTACGGTACGATCCGGCGGTTCGCCACCCATGAGCCGCCGCTCCTGCCGCAAGACAGTCACGCCCCAGAACCCAACCGCGCGCTCCTTGCCTACTTAAAGGCGTCGCGGATGCGCGCCCTCTTGGTAGCGGAGACCGCTGGTCGCCGCGAATCCCTTCGCCAGGTCTTGACGATGCATGGCTACGACCCACGGCATTTCGAATCTTGGGGCGCCTTCCTGGCGAGTTCCGAACCGCTGGGACTGATGGCGGCCCCCTTGGATCGCGGCCTCGAACTCGATAATCCCGCCATCAGCGTCATCGTTGAATCGCAACTCTATGGCGAGCGCGCCCAGCAACGCCGGCGGCGCACAAAACCGCGCGACCAGCTCCAAATCCTACGCGGTCTGGGTGAACTCAAGGTCCAAGACCCGGTCGTCCACGAAGACCATGGCGTCGGCCGTTACTTAGGGCTCGTACGGCTTACCGTTGCCAACACCGAAAATGAATTTCTCGCCCTTCAGTATGCCGATGGCGACAAGCTTTATCTGCCGGTCACCGACCTTCATCTGATCGGCCGCTATACCGGCACCGATCCAGAACAGGCGCCGCTCCATAAGCTCGGCCATGAGGCCTGGGACAAGGCCAAACAACGGGCTAAAGAGAAGGCCCACGATGCCGCAGTCGAACTCCTCGAGATCTATGCCCGCCGGGCGGCCAAACCCGGCTATGCGTTCGCGCCGCGGGCGCTTGCATACAGCCAATTCTCGGACGCCTTCCCGTTCGAGGAGACGCCCGACCAAACGCGCGTCATAGCGGAGGTCTTGAGCGACATGGAGAGCGCGCGACCCATGGATCGGCTGGTCTGTGGCGATGTGGGTTTCGGTAAAACCGAGGTGGCTATGCGCGCCGCCTTCCTCGCCGTCCATGATCACAAGCAGGTGGCGGTCCTGGTCCCCACGACCCTTCTGGCCCAACAACACTACCAGAACTTTCGCGACCGCTTTGCCGATCTGCCCGTCGAGATCGAGCTCTTATCCCGGTTTCGTACGCGCGCCGAGATTGACCAGGCGATTGAACGCCTTGCGGCCGGCCGCGTCGATATCGTTATCGGCACCCACCGCCTCCTGCAAGACGACGTGCGCTTTCATGCGCTGGGGCTCGTCATCATCGACGAAGAGCACCGCTTTGGGGTCCGCCAGAAAGAGCGCATGAAGGCGCTACGCGCCCACGTCGATGTCTTAACCCTCACGGCCACACCGCTGCCACGGACCCTGAATATGGCGCTTGCCGGGCTTCGCGATGTCTCGCTCATCGGGACACCGCCGCAAGATCGCCTCTCGATCAAGACCTTCGTCACGACCTGGGACAGCGCATTGATTCGCGAGGCGTGCTTGCGCGAGATGCGCCGTGGCGGCCAGATCTATTTTTTGCATAACGACGTTCGCTCTATGGCGCGACGCGAACAGGAGCTAAAGGCGCTCTTGCCGGAAATCGAGATTCGGATAGCCCACGGCCAGATGCCGGAACGCGAGCTCGAACGGGCGATGCTGGACTTCTACCACCAACGCTTTCACATCCTTCTTTGCAGTACCATTATTGAGACGGGGATCGATGTCCCGACCGCCAATACGATCATTATCGAACGGGCGGACCGCTTTGGACTGGCGCAGCTCCATCAGCTACGCGGCCGCGTCGGGCGCTCGCACCATCGCGCCTACGCCTACCTGCTTACGCCTGAGCCCGCTGCGCTGACTGCCGATGCCCGCAAGCGCCTAGACGCCATCTCCTCCTTGGAGGATTTGGGCGTCGGCTTTGCGTTGGCCTCACAGGATCTGGAAATCCGTGGTGCCGGCGAGCTGTTGGGCGAATCCCAAAGCGGGCAGATCGATGAGGTAGGCTTCACGCTGTACAGCGAGCTTCTTGAGCGCGCGGTCGCGACCTTGAAGGCCGGCAAGGATTTGGATGATGAAACGATATCGCAGCGATCGACTGACATCGATCTCCACGTCGCCGCCCTGCTTCCGGAAGACTACTGCCCAGACCCGCACGTGCGCTTGGTCTTCTATAAACGAATCGCGAGCGCGACCGCGGATGCGGAACTCGATGATCTCGCCGGCGAGCTCGTCGACCGCTTTGGCCCGACACCACAAGCCGCTACACGCCTCTTTCAGCTAGCGAGGCTGCGCCGGCTCGCCCACCCGCTCGGTATCACGCGAATCGACGCCGGACCCAAGGGTGCACGTCTGCAATTTGCCGTAAAGCCCGCCCTGGATCCCGGAAACCTGATCGCGCTCATGCAGTCGGCGCCCAAGCAGTACCGTCTGGATGGACCGCATGGCCTGCGCGTCCTGGCCGACTGGGCGCTTCCCGACGAGCGTATTCAGGGGGTGACTCAACTCGTGCAACGGCTCGCGACATCGGGCCGCCAAGGTCCAAATACCACCCCGGCCGTCCCAAAAAGCCTTCGCGATCGCGCGTAAGGGCGTTCATGATCGCGTAATCGGTGTTCACGATGGACCGCATACGCAGTATCGTTAATGCCGGAGGGGGTGAGTCGTTACCTTGAGGGCTTCTAAGGGATTCTCTAGACGGTTGCCTACAAAGGATCGCCTCCCTTGGGTGTCTGGCGCGGGATTCTGATCAAACACATTACCACCGAGTCGTGGTCGGTGAACGTCTCCCAACGTACCACCATCTATGTGTGCGCCCGAAGCTCCTCTGTGGCCCGGACATTGATGTCCTCTTCAATAACTTGTCTCAGTGCGCTTCTTGAGAAATGGCGACGCACATACAGGCTTTCGCAATGAGAAGTCGCGCGCCAATACGCATCATCCTCAACTAGTCTCACAACTTCGTTGGCTAGGACATCCGCATCATCACTGCAGGGAATACAATCGGAGAGTGATCCAAATCCTTGCAATCCAGTTGGAGTAGTCACAATAGGCACACCATATCGCATAGCCTCGATGACTTTACCTTTCATGCCTGCCCCAAAACGCAATGGAGCAATCGCAACTCGTGTTTCATAGTACCGTTGCACCAGTTCCTCTTCCGAGACAAATCCGGTGACGGTCACCTTATCATTTTCTAGGTCGCGAACATCCCCCGTAGGGCTTGAGCCCACCAAGCTTAAGTGCAGTCCGGGATAGCGCCGCCATAAACGTGGCATTATATCTTTCACAAGCCATACCGCCGCATCAACATTTGGCAGGTGCCCAAATCCAGCAACAAACATGATGCCGTGTCTTTTCCTTAGATCGCCACCATCACAATGCGGGAAGCTCTCGAAGCCATATAATGGTACTGTCCGCGCACACGCCCTTCCTCCTCGCCCTTTAAGCCATTCAGACACGCACTCTGTTTCAGAGTTAGACGGATAATACACGCCATCAACAGCCTCCCAGATGCTTCTTTCAAGATTCTCATATCGTCTCTGTTCTTTCCGTATAAACGAATCATCCGGGCACGCCTTAAGCTGCTCTTTGAGTCGTAAATGATGCACATCATGCCCATAGTACAGGATGCGCGCTCTACTGTTAGCCCTGATGGTATCTAGGTAACACATAGCGACATCCGGGCGACTTAATACTGCATAGTCCACGTGTTGCCCGTTCCCCCTGAACCATTCTTGGAACTTCCCTGCGTACTCCGTCCCGCAGTAAACTTCAATACCAAGTTGTTGCAACGCTACCTTGTAAGCAATATCACCACCATAATTGTGTGGCCAGAATTTAACGTTGCAACCCATCTCAAGCAATAACTCCATCAAGTGAACGATGGCGCGGGACCCCGCGTCCCTATCTGGCTCCGGCACATAATGCTCGACAAGCAGAACGCACGCCTTCCCCATAGACCGGTCACGGGCCCAGAATACGTTTTCTCCATTGTGGAAGTGATCCCTCTCCAGTACGCTCCGCCACTCCGCACAAAACTTATGGCGATTGACTGCCTGAGCCACCTTAATCCCGGTGCCAATATCCGTCCCATGCGAAATGCCCTCATGATGAATAATCACAGACGCCGGCTGAAAGTATACCTTCCGCCCTTGCGCGCGGACCCGAAATGCTAAATCGGTGTCCTCATAATAGGCGGGCGCATAGTAGTCATTAAAATACCCCACGTGTTTTAGTAGATCCGCCCTGATTAACAGAGACGCTCCCGAGCAATAATCGACCTCGCGCATGTAGCTATATACGCTCCGAAGAGGGTCATCTAAGCGCCCAAAATTCCACGCACTCCCATCCTGCCATACAATTCCGCCAGCCTCTTGCAATCGGCCGTCTGGATATATCAACTTCGACCCAACCAATCCACAATCAGATCGTTTATTGAAGACATCTAACATACTGTCAAGCCAACCATCGGTCACCTCGGCATCATTATTTAGAAAATAAATATACTCTCCGCGAGCCAGAAGCGCAGCTCCGTTGCAGGAGCGCACGAACCCCATATTTTCTGAATTGGCTTCATAACGGAGGCCTAGTATGCGTGCTAATTTTGAGATATCCGCATCACCCGACGCATCTTCTATGACCACAATCTCGATAGGTACCCGTGGCATATGTTCGTGTATGGACAATAGGCAACCGAGCGTGTATCCAAGTTTCCCATAGGTTGGTATAATGACTGTGACCAGTGGGTTTGCGCAAACCGGAAACTCCAGCTTACTGATTACGTCATCTAGTTCAATACCGATCAATGGAGATACCGTGTTCAACTGGAGCTTTGGTGACTTTTGTGATTGTTCCCACATCTCATAATGCTTAAGCCCTTTAAACAAAACCCCGGCGTGTCGATACATAAATTCGACAAGTTTTCCCTTAGTGCTGCTTTTCACGGGCAGCGTTAGGTAGATAGAGCGTCCCCACCTTTGGAGACGTGTGCGCACAATTGTGGTGATAATGCGGCTGCCTCCCGTATGTTGTGACGTAGCAAACCCCCAAAGCGACCGTATGCGCCTTAGCTGCTGTGCTACGACACGAAGTGGTCGCGTGACACGCCAACTCGTTGAACTGTACAGAGCAACGAGTTGCCTGTCACGTTCAGCCACCACTTCGTTTAACGCAAAGCGTTCCGCTTCCCGAGCACCGAGCGCAATGAAATAGCGGATTAGCCTCTGCTTTTCCGTCGATTCCGTTTGAAGCCAGTGCAGCCCTTTCCCATCGCAAGCGTTATTGAGCTGCAACACCCCCAGCCCGTAAGAATGCATAAACTCAATATTGTTCGGATACCGCTCCCGAAGCTCTTCCCATAATTTGTGAACCCCAAAATCGCGCTCGCGAACATTGATATCATGGAACAGCACAACCGCGCCTGGCGCAAGTTTTGGTAACCATGTCTCAAAATCATGGCAAACCGCATCATAGGTATGCAGCCCATCAATGTGCAGGAGATCTATGGATTCATCCGCGAACTGAGTTACGGCATCGTCGAAAGTCATCCGCAACAACTGAGAGAATCCCGCATAATGCTCCTTATTGTGCGCGCTCACCTTGATGAAGACATCCTCGCCATACTGACCGGTCTGTTCATCGCCCAGCCAGGTATCAACGGCGTAACATTGAGCGGAAAGTTCGGCTTCGGCAGCTGATTGGCAGAATGCGAAGTACGAATGTCCGTAATGAGTCCCCAATTCAACGAATATCTTGGGTGACACCTCTCGGATGATCCATGCTGCAAAAGGAATGTTCCCCAGCCACGCGCTATGGGATTGCAATGATCTTGGTGTGAATGACGCGATATCTAATAGGTTATTTTCAGTCATGTCGTACTCGTTCCCTGAAATGAATCCTGCAAACCGCAACTATCCCTGCAATAAAACAAAGCGATCACAACACCTGCGGACACCGTGATGGTGGTACCCTAAGCGGTGCGCATGCTGGCAGGAACCTCAGCGCGACCTGAACCCATACAGCGTTTATCAGCGCTTGCTTATTCGTACACCTCGGCAGACTGAAGCGTGTAACCCGCCCTATCCTTCTCAGACACAATAGGAGATTCCCTAAGAGGCCAGCCAATGGCCAAATCCGGGTCATCCCAGCGGATACAGCGCTCATATTCCGGTGCCCAATAATCCGTCGTCTTGTAGAGGAACTCGGCTGTCTCTGAGACCACGACAAATCCATGGGCAAATCCTGGGGGGATCCAGGCCATATGCTTATTTGCGGCCGACAGACTAAACCCCGCCCACTTCCCGAAGGTGGGCGAGCTTTTGCGGATATCGACTGCCACATCGAAGACCTCGCCTTCGATCACCCGGACGAGCTTGCCCTGTGGTTGACGGATCTGATAATGCAGACCGCGCAACACCCCATGGCGTGAACGCGAATGGTTGTCTTGCACAAATTCACCTTGAATCCCTAAATCTTGGAGCGTCTTTTTATTGTAGCTCTCAAAGAAGAAGCCGCGATCATCACCAAATATGTGCGGTTCCAGCAATAGTACGCCCGGTAGATTCGTTTCACAGACCTTCATCAGAATAGAGGCTCGCGTAGCAATCCCATCAAATAGTGCCCATAGCCGTTCTTCCCTAGGGGTGCCGCCAGAGCCTCCAGCTGTTGGGCGTCAATATACTTCATCCGGTAGGCGATCTCCTCGGGGCAGGCTACCTTGAGTCCTTGGCGCTTCTCGATCGTGGCGATAAAGTGCGCGGCCTCGAGCAAGGATTCGTGGGTCCCGGTATCAAGCCAGGCCATACCACGCCCCATCACGATGACCTCTAGCTGACCTTCTGTAAGGTAATGCTTATTGATGTCTGTGATCTCGTACTCCCCGCGCGCCGAAGGGCTGAGTGCTTTGGCGATATCGACCACACGATTGTCATAAAAATAGAGCCCGGTGACCGCATACCGCGATTTGGGGGCGAGTGGTTTCTCCTCGATCGACAAGACCCGGCGGTCTGGGCCAAACTCCACTACGCCATAACGCTCCGGATCCTGAACGGGGTACGCCCATACCGCGGCGCCCTGCTGGTGACTGACTTTAGCTTGCAGGGTGTGCGCGAGGTCATGGCCATAGAAGATGTTGTCACCCAGTATTAAGGCACAGGGGTCACGACCGATGAACTCTGCACCGATCACAAAAGCCTGAGCGATCCCCTCCGGTTGGGGTTGAGCGGCATACTGGATAGTCAGACCCCACTGCGCGCCATCCCCTAATAACTGCGCAAACCGCGGCGTATCTTGCGGGGTGGAGATGACTAAGATCTCCCGTATGCCTGCCAACATAAGGGTCGACAGGGGATAGTAGATCATGGGCTTATCGTAGACTGGCAAGAGCTGCTTTGAGACCACCTGAGTAACCGGGTAGAGCCGCGTCCCTGAACCGCCGGCTAAAATGATCCCTTTCATGGCATAACGCTCGACTGTGTCCCCTTCGCCCCGTACTGCTTATCGATCCACTGCCGGTAATCCCCAGTGATCACGCCCTGAAGCCAAGGACCGTGCGCCAGATACCAGGCCACGGTCTTGCGCAGCCCGCTCTCGAAACTCTCTCGCGGCTGCCATTGAAGCTCGGTACGGATCTTGGTCGCATCAATGGCGTAGCGCAGGTCGTGGCCCGGTCTGTCACGCACAAAGGTAATCAGATCAGCGCGATGGGGAACGGCGGCCTGCGGGTGTAACTCATCGAGGATCGCGCAGAGCGCGTGCACCACCTCTATGTTCGTCTTTTCGCTATTGCCGCCGATGTTATAAGTCTCGCCTATCTGGCCGGCCGCCAACACCGTCCGAATGGCCGCGCAATGATCCCCCACATAGAGCCAGTCGCGGATGTTGCGGCCATTACCGTACACAGGCAGGGGCTTACCAGCGAGCGCATTCAGAAACATGAGCGGTATGAGCTTTTCCGGAAACTGATAGGGCCCGTAGTTGTTCGAACAGTTGGTCGTTAAAACCGGCAGGCCGTAGGTGTGATAGTAGGCCCGCGCCAGATGATCGGAGGCGGCCTTGGAGGCCGCGTAAGGGCTATTGGGGGCATAGGGGGTCTGTTCCGTGAAGGGCGCATCATCGGGCCCCAAAGACCCATATACCTCGTCTGTCGAGACATGCAGAAAACGAAACTGCCCCTTATCAGGGTCTGGTAAGGTCGACCAGTATCCACGGGCCGCCTCCAGCAAGCGAAAGGTGCCCGTGATATTAGTCGTCACGAAATCCTCAGGCCCTGTAATCGAGCGGTCGACGTGACTCTCAGCGGCAAAATGCACAATAGCCTCGGGGCGATACTGGATCAGGAGTTGGCGCACCAACTCGGTATCATTGATGTCGCCCTGGACAAAGACGTGGCGCGGATCACCGGACAGGCTCTCCAGATTGCGCCTATTGCCCGCATAGGTGAGCTTATCTAGGGTGACCACAGACCCATCGGTCCCGGCGATCCAGTCCAATACGAAATTGGATCCAATGAACCCGGCCCCGCCGGTCACAAGGATGCTTTTCCTACCCGCCCTATTTCCCTGGCCCTCAACTCCCATAACCAAAACCTTCCTCGCCGCTAGGTGTGCGCGCTCAATGGATCCCGCTCTTCTTTGCTCTCTTTCTTAACGGGCGCTTCTATGGCGACGAGACGCCCATTGGCCAACTTCATGACCTTATTGCACAATTTACTGATAATATCCGGCGAGTGCGAGGCGATCACGAGTATTGGCGTCTTTTTCAGCAACTCTTGTAATCGATTCTCGGCCTTTTCCACAAAATTGGCATCCCCCACAGAGAGCCACTCATCCATGATGAGGATGTCCGGCTCGATATTGGTAGAGACCGAGAATGCCAGACGCATGACCATCCCCGAGGAATAAGTCCGAAGCGGCATCCCTAAGTAATCGCCCAATTCGGAGAATTCCGCAATATCGTCCACTTTCTTTCGGATCTCTTTGGGTTTAATGCCCATCATGAGACCGCGAAGGACGATATTTTCATAACCTGTGGCCTCTGGTTCCAATCCCATGGAGATGTCCAAGAGAGAAGCGATTCGGCCATTGATGGCGATGCTGCCTTCCGTGGGCTCATACACCCCGGCTAATACCCGCAAAAGCGTCGTCTTCCCGGATCCATTCTGGCCGACAAGACCTACTCGGTCGCCCTCCCCGATCTCAAACGAGACCTGATCTAGGGCACGCACACAAACGCGCCCACTGTGATCGGCGCCAATACGACCACCGGTTGCGGTTCGCAAGATCGTCTTCTTTAATGACCGCGTGGGGGTGTTATAGATCGGAAACTGCACCCCTAGCTCGCTGGCCTTCACTGATACCGTCATGTCTATACCCAATACGCGATGCGGGCCCGGAAGCGACTAAAGAACGCCAGCGCCACCCCCCAGCCCAGTACTGTCATCACGGCCACGAAAACCAGCGAATATTCGGAAGGTAGGCGTCCCTGAAGCGGCCTCATCACGAGCTTCATCAGATTGAAGGCGGGATTCCAGTTCGCCACCCACATATGATTCTTCAGGAGGCTCGCTCGATACATCACTGGCGTTATGAAAAACAAGACCTGCACAAAGCTTGTCACGATCTGCGGGATGTCCCGAAAACGCGCCGATAAAGTCCCCAGGATCAGACCGATCCACATCGCATTCAAGGCGATAGCGAACAGCCCGAACGGCACTAAGACCACCTGCCACCCCCAGGATATCGAGAACCAGAGATAGACAAAGACCAGGACTACGACATTATGGAAAAATATAATGAGATTGCGCCAGATCATCCGCAACACGTAGACGCTAAAGGGGAGCCGGATCTGCTTGATGATCCCCTCGTACTGGATAAATATGGAACAGCTTTCCATGATCAGGGTGGAGATTAACGCCCATATGATCATGCCGATTGACAGATAGGGGATGTATTCGGCGACCTTTTGGTGGAACAGCTGCGCATACAGCGCACCCATGGCAGCGACCGTGATCCCTAGACTCAACGTAATCCAAAACGGGCCAATCGCAGACCGCTTATAGCGCATCTTGATATCTTGCCAGCCAGTAATGATCCAGACGTGGTGGGCCTTAAGACCCTCCTTTATGTCAGTCACCGCCAAACTCCATTTGCTGGGCGCGGCCGCCCCTACCTGGTCCATGTTGGCCTCATCCGAAGTCGACTTCTCTAACGATATCTTTGTAAATTCCCTATCTAGGCCCCCTTTAGGTAGGCCTGCCCATTTACTCAAAATCCATCGCGCCCATGGCGCCCGAGCACGGGTTACACACCTGAGCTGCCGCAAAAATCGGTCAAAGTACCCTTTGCAGCAATCCCGAAACAGGTAAACCCTTGCTTCGTCGGGCCAGATACGATAACCCAGGAAACCCCTTACTGTCCTCTTGATCTCATGGCCGTGTGCGATGCGCGCTGGCGGTGCGCACAACATGCAACCCACGCCGTGCGGGCCACACGCGCCCCCTCAGAGGGGTTATTCGCACCCACATATCGGTAACTAGGCGCCCCACCGACCCTGGCCCACCAAGCCCCTGCGATCTAGCCCGACTTGGGGTGCCCCGGGAAACCTCCGACTGAGGCCATTTCAGTCTAGTCGAGCCAACCGAGGGCGCTACCGGTCCGATGCCTCCATGCCCTCTGGAAACAAGACGCTCTCGTAGCCGAAAAACCTGAGGTCACGGATTCTCAAGGGATAGAGGATCCCGTCTAGGTGGTCGCACTCATGCTGGACAACGCGGGCATGGAAGCCCTCCGCTTCGCGCATGATCGGCGTGCCCTCCAAGTCAAAGCCGCGATAACGGATACGTTGGTAGCGCGGGACGAGCCCGCGCATACCCGGCACGCTCAAGCAGCCTTCCCACCCCTCTTCCTCGTCGTCGCCGATGGCCTCCACGACTGGGTTTACAAGGACGGTATCAGGGACGCCGGCCACCTCGGGATACCGTGGGTTCGCCTGCACGCCAAAGATCACGATGCGCAGCGGCACACCGATCTGCGGTGCCGCAAGGCCCGCGCCATTCAACGCCGCCATCGTGTCTTTCATGTCGCCAACGAGTTCAGTGAGCGCCGCAGAAGGAAAGTGGCTCACCTCTTGGGCGCGCGCAGAAAGGAGCGGGTCACCCATATACCGCACAGACCTTATGGCCATGACTTTACCCTTCGCCGTTTCGGCTCCATACTAGCACCATTGCCTCAAAGGAGTCTCTTGTGCGCCGTATCGTCCCGATTCTGATTGCGCTCCTCAGTCTGTCCGCACAGGCCCATGCCGCACCACCTAAACTCTATGAGGTTCAGGTACTGGTTTTCGCAAATCACTTACCCCAACTGGACGGCCAGGAATACTGGGGCCAAGAGAAGATCGTGCCTATCAAGGATTTCAATCAAGCGCTGTCTGCGAGCCATGTCTTGCCGGTCGGCTCGCAGCTTGCCATTGCCCAATCGGTGCTATCGACTAACTCCCACTATACGGTGCTCGCCGCCCGCAGTTGGGTACAAAACATGGTGTCTTTACGGACGACGAAGCCGATCCGCATTCAGAGCGCTATCGGCGGGACGCTAACGGGAGTCATTCGGGTCTTTCAGTGGCGGCTCATTCATGTCGCAGTCGATTTGCACTACACGCCGACGCCAGGCATCCTCAGCACGACTCCGCCCCCTGTTTACCAACTGATGGCAACGCGGCCGGTAGTGCTGCGGGATACAAACTACTTCGATCACCCGAAGATCGGCGTTTTGGTGCGTGTCGTCCCTTATACAGGCCCCATACAGGGCCCGACATCAAGCGGTCAATAAGATTGCCTCTCGAGACATCCCCCGCATAACGGGCCACTGGCACCGAAGGCGCCCGGCGGGGTGTTTGTTCATAGTCTGAAGCGACAGCGGAAACCCTGCGAACGGGCCGGGAAGGCTTTAAGGGGAGCTGTACGCTGCGACCTGCCAACACAAACATCGGCGCAGACAAATCGAGGGTCTGGTCAGAGACGGAATATAAACGGCCTAGAGGGGCTCGTCGTGCAGCCTGGGGATGGCCTGCTCGAGCAGGCTTCGCACCTTGACCATGCCGGCGTCCAGATAACGCCCGATCAAGTGCAAATCTATCGCGCCCTCGGCCTTGCCGGCCGCGAAATTGGCGACTACCGCAACCGATGCATAGCACACACCCAGTTCGCGCGCGAGCCCGGCCTCGGGCATGCCCGTCATGCCAACGATATCGGCCCCGTCGCGCTCCAATCGTTGAATCTCCGCTATGGTCTCAAACCGTGGCCCTTGCGTTGCCGCATAAGTGGCCCCCGAGACCACCTTTAGTCCAGCACGCTCGGCCCCGTCGCGCAAAACGCCTCGTAGCGCCTCGCAATAGGGGTAAGTGAAATCGACGTGCGTAACGGGCTCTGGGCTGCTGCCAAAAAACGTGTGCGGCCGTTCGTAGGTGTAGTCGATAATCTGGTCCGGCAGAACAAGCGTGCCGGGCACGAACAAGGCATTAATGGCACCCACTGCGTTCACTGCAATGACATGGCTTACCCCGCACTCCTTGAGCGCCCACAGGTTCGCCTGGTAATTGATACGATGAGGGGGAATGGTATGGCCATGGCCGTGGCGGGGCAAAAAAATGACGTCGCGACCGCCGATCGTGCCATAGACCATGGGCGCGGACGGTTCACCATAAGGGGTACGCAAGACTCGGCGCTGACGCACGGTCAAGTTGCGCAGGTGCGTAAGTCCGCTCCCGCCAATAATTGCGAGCATTTTCATTTCAGTGCGTAGATTCCTTTTGTGTTCCGTAAGTAGCCGTCATAATCCATGCCACAACCGAACACATAACGATCGGGGACATCGAGGCCTGAAAAATCGGCCTCCAAGCGCGGGGCGCGTGATCGCACCTTTGTCACCAGGACTGCCTTCAATACGCAAGCTGCGCCACGCGCCTCTAGTGTCTCAGATAAGGCCGCGAGTGTCGTTCCCTCATCTAAGATATCATCAAGCAGAACGACTGTTCGACCCACAACCGGCATACTCGGCCCGGCGACCCAAGCCAAATTACCGCCCGTCTGGGCGCCTCGATAACGGGTTGCGTGCACATAATCCACCTCTAGGGGGAAGGCGAGTCGCGGCAAGAGATGTCCGGCAAATATAAGCGCGCCGTTTAGCACCACCATCAAGATGGGGTTCGCCCCCGCTACCGCATCATGGAGGGCAACCGCCATCCGATCCAAGGCCTGATCGACATCGGCCTCGGCAAACAACTGCTCGGCCGTCTCTAAAACGCGCCACGCCTCGCGCGCTTGAATCGTTCGATCGCCCCCCATAAAGGATTAGTAGGTAAACGTTACGGTGTCGTCATCCATAGCCTCGGTGATGACATAGGCGCCGCCTACCGTCTCCTCGATTTCTGGAATCAAATCCTTGCCCCACAACTCAAGCGTCGGGGTGCAAACCTTGAAATGGACCCCCGCCTCGTGCGCATCCTTGATGAAATCGTAAACAGACTTCGTGCTCCCTTCCTGCACGAAGAGTTTTTCGGCCACGCCTTTGATCGCCAATTCGCCCGCCCGAGCCGTCAGCACCACAGTCACCTCATACTCCATAGCGGCGGCAACGGTCGCCTGGAAAAAGGGCGCGCCGAGTTCCGAGGGATTATGGGGGTCGGTATTTACCATGATCATAAGAAGCTTGTCAGCCATTGCAGTACTCCACGAATCGGTCAGAAGAATGACGCGCGATTATAGCGACTTCCAGTGGCAAATCCCATAGCCGCACCCGCGCTCACCCCGCTTTCGGTAACACCATCGGGGCAGCTCAAGGTCTGAAACGGCAATATATGGACTGCGCGTGGCGGGAATCCTGCCTCTTCGATAAGGCATTCCTTGAGGTGGGCAAGGTCCGGGGTAAAAGATCCCTTGTGCGTGGGATCTAGCCTAAGGCAGATCCGCTACGAAGAGGCCGTGCCGCCTAAAGCCACAGGAATCGTACGGGATCTTCGTGCATCACAGGGCCAAGCCTTTTAGGTAGGCGCGAAACTCTGTCTTGAGTTCAGGGTGGCGCAAGGCGTATTCCACCGTCGCCTCGAGATAACCAAGCTTGCTGCCACAATCATAGCGCTTGCCTTTAAACTCGTAGGCCAGTACTTGCTCCCGTTCGAGCAATTGCGCGATGCCGTCGGTGAGCTGAATCTCACCGCCGGAACCTGCACCGATATTTTCGAGCAAATCAAAGATTTGTGGCGTCAGAATATAACGGCCGACAACACCCAATGTGGATGGGGCCTCGCCTGCGGCGGGTTTCTCAACGATGCCTTCGACGCGATGCAACCCTTCATCCCAGGGGCGGGATCGGACAATACCGTAAGAGCTGGTCTCTTCCGGGGCCACGTTTTGGACGCCAATGATGGCATTGTGGTAGTGCTCATAGAGATCCACCATTTGGCGCAGAACCGACGGCTGGGCATCGATCAGGTCATCGGCCAGAATAACTGCAAACGGCACATCTCCTACGACTTGCCGGGCGCAGAGCACGGCATGTCCAAGCCCTAAGGCCTCGGCTTGGCGGATATAAACGCAGGTGACTTCCTTTGGCAAAATCCCCCGCAAGGATTGCAGGACCTTATCCTTGCCGCGGGCCTCAAGCTCGGCCTCCAATTCATAGGCTTTGTCGAAATGATCTTCAATGGCGCGCTTGCTCCGACCGGTCACGAAAATGAGTTCCGTGATTCCCGCATCAATAGCCTCTTCGACCGCGTATTGAATCAACGGCTTATCGACAATCGGCAACATCTCTTTCGGACTTGCCTTTGTTACCGGCAAAAATCGCGTGCCGAGACCCGCGACTGGAAAAACGGCTTTCTTGACCACACTCACCAGACAACCCCCTCTATGAACATTAAAACTAGTCTCTTCCCTGATACCTGACCTCGATTCTATCGGGAAGGGCCGCCTCAAGCCATCCCTCGCCCGACGCACCAGACGAATAACGGTGCGCAACACTCGCCCATCCCGCACCACTCCGGTGACGAAACCACGATAGGGAATGCACAGCCCCGCGCTCTGCGGTCTAGTTGTGTCCACTCACTCCATATGCTCGACGGCCTCTTTTTAAGGTGGCACCAAGAGTGCCGAAAGAGTACATGGCAGACCGCGCGCAAAGCGCCGACTTCGAAGCAGACAACGCGGGTAGTGGCCTCACCTAGACAGTCGCCGAGATTCAAACCAGAGATCCCCATGACAGGCAGTCTCAATCGCCCATATTATTCCCATCCGTGGCCAGAATGCGCCCCCGTTGCAGATTGGGCTCATGGGATTCGATAAAGCCGACCGACTTCGGTGTCGCCCGCCGTTCCGAATCTGCGCTCCCATGCCCATCATCGACACCGGCCAGATCGTTAACGCCAGTCAGATCATTTGGCAAACCGCGCCTGAAGATGTGTCTGGCCTGTTGTCTCGGCCAAGCGCAAATCGCCGCCGCGCGTCCGGCTCGCCACTATGAGCCAAGAAGAGCGCGCCGAAGGCGGTTTAAGTCTGGGGTTGGGTCTTGCAATCGGCAATGGGCGCAGGGGGCCACGGCGTAATGGCCGAAGACCTGATCATGCGCCTACTTCCCAGATCTGCCCCCGCTAAAAAATAAGGCGCCGGCGATCTTCTTATCGCTCGGCGCCCACACTCCCAGACCGAAACCACACAAAGGCCTCCGTGCCTATTTGCTGCCTTGTCGCACGATTCCTGTCTGGGTGTCTCGCCGGGGTATATGAACAACCCCGGCCTGCCGTTTAAGGTTTCAGCAAATTAAAACCATGTTGTTCAAGCTGCATAATACGCACGACACCGCCTGGGACGACAACGGCGGACGGAAGCAGTTTCGGCAGATGGCCCGTGTGTCTTTTGAACGCGAGCATCGTATTGTGGCAGGCATCAAACTCCACACCCTGCGCCGTCAGACCCTGAATGCGCGCCGCGAAGGGGCTATGGGCAAAAAGCATCTTGAGACCAGGCCCGTAGGCTACGACCACAACCTGGATCTTGTCCGACCCAAAATAATTGAGCACATTGGCGGTATTCGACAGGGCCACGGCCCAACGATGCGGATTGCCTTGGTCGACTTGGATCACCAAATGTTGCGTGGCAAAGGGATGAGACTGGGTGAACTGCGGCTTGTTAAAATCGTAATGATGAAAGAGCGTCCAATTCGCGGCCATAGCGGGCACGCCCAACACCATGGAAAACAATCCGGCCAACATCAATTTGTATCCTATTTTCATAAACCCTCTCTCTTGGTGGAAGTATCATCTATTGTCTTCGGTAACTCCCAACGACTAGGCCCTAAGCTTGGACTTTGTCTTGACACCTAAAATGGCGCGCTTTCGGTTAGTCGCTACTCGTGTTGAATTTCTTACGCCATCAGACTGTATTTTGCAACACCCTGGCGTGCGAGGAAACGAGGGCAGAACATAAGGCAATAATGATATATGTTGATTCGTTTGAAGAAACGGGGCGGATTCCATCAGGCACACAATCACGACAACCAACACCGTTGGCGTAGCAATCATTGCGAACCGTCTGGGGCAATAGATTGGGCGTGCGCGGCCTTCCTGTAGGGAGAGTGCGCACGCTCTATGGGGCTAGCGTTGCCTATTTGCACAGACGCAAGGCTACTCAACATCCGGTTACAGTGTTAGGGTGGGCGGCTTTGGGTCAATGATGGAGACTCCCTGAACAGGGCGTAAAGGTTATAGAATGTCGCAGACCTCCGTACCTACTTATTTCCGCCACATACCTAGCCTCAGGTCTTTACTTAGATTTTTGGTCGATCTCGGTCGATAAAGGCATATATGAGCGCCCCCACACCGCCTAATCCCGCCATTGCGCCAGAAGCCCCTGCACCCCAGGGGAGCCTCCGACGTAACACGTTTTACAATATTGCCGGCAGCATCGTTCCCATCTTCGTGTCGTTGGTCACAGTACCTCTCTATTTGCATGACATCGGCATCGCTCGTTACGGAATACTGGCAATTGTCTGGTTGGTATTAGGCTACTTCAGTGTCTTCGATTTGGGATTGGCGCGGGCGACCACCAACCAGGTAGCTAAGCTTCGCCATGCCCCGCTTTCTGAACGCAGTCAACTCTTTTGGACGGCCACGCTCCTGAATATGGGATTTGGCGTTATCGGGGGCCTGTGCGTCTACGGCGTAGGAGGCGTCGTTTTTGGTTATTTCATAAAGGCGACACCAGCGCTCCATAACGAGGTCCTTTCAACCTTACCATGGCTCGCTGCCTCTATACCCCTTGCCACCATGAGCGGTGTTTTTACCGGCACGTTGGCAGGTTGCGAACGCTTCTTGCTCGTTAACACCCTGCAGGTTTTCGGGACTATGTTATTTCAGATAGTGCCGCTAGTGGTTGCCATAATGCATGGGCCGACGCTGCGTTGGATTATTCCTGCAGCCATTTTGACCCGCCTTGTCACTAGCGTGCCACTCGCGGTGGCGGCAGGGCTCGTGCTCCCGGCCGGAAGACCTCGCTGGCCGACACGCTTGTGGGCGCGCAAGTTGCTAGGATATGGGGCGTGGGTGTCCGTAACCAACTTTATCGGGCCCATTCTAGAGGCGCTTGATCGTCTACTCATCGGGGTGATTCTGGGAGCTACCGCTGTCGCTTACTATAGTGTCCCATTTAATCTCGCGAACCGATTGCGTATTCTTCCCGGCGCCTTAGTCGGCGTCTTGTTTCCGAGATTTTCTCAACAAAATGATGCCGCTTCCCGCGCGCTAGCAACCGAGTCCGTCCGAGTGTTGGCCGCCGTGGTGACCCCAGTCTCAGTTGCCGGGATATTGGGGTTAGGACCTTTTATCGATGTGTGGATATCTCCGGCGTTTTCTCATGTGGCCACCCCGGTAGGACAGATTATCCTAATAGGTGTCTGGATCAATAGTCTTGCGCATGTTCCCTTCGCGTGGCTTCAGGCTCAGGGACGCCCTGATCTTGTCGCTAAGTTCCATGCCTTAGAGCTTATCCCGTTTTTAGGAGTATTATGGGCGGGACTCCATGCCTTCGGCTTACCCGGGGCGGCACTTGCATGGACGCTACGGGTGGCAATGGATACGGTTCTGCTTTTTTGGGCGAGCGGCGAAGGCCTGCGGTCCTTGCGTCCCTTATGGCCCGGCGCATTGGCTATCATTTTGGCGTGGTTACTAGCCCAGCCTGGGTTCATGGTCATATGGCTTAGGGTGGGTTTTGATGTCCTGTTGTTTATGATCTCAGGTTTTTGGGCCCACAGACGGGCCCCGGAACTATGGCGGTGGGTCTAAAAAAAGGGTATGCCCGCGGGAGCTTGTTGAGAATGAGGAAGCTATGAGAACGGCTATACAATCATCGGGTCCGATGGGGGCTCAGGAAGCCCTAGACGAGTGGCCCGCTTCGGGACTGGAGTCGTGCCCCGTCTGCCCTGTATGCGGAGGGAGCGCTCGACATAAACGCTTCGAAGGGCTCAAGGATCGGGTTTTCTTTGTGGCACCGGGCACATGGACACTTTGGCAGTGTGAAGATTGCAGTGCCGGTTATCTCGATCCGCGTCCGAACGAGGCTACGATTGGCGAGGCCTACAAAGACTATTTTACGCATGGGCAGGCGCTCGACCTCATCGGTCCTACTGCGCCCCGATCAGGATGGCGTAAAAAAATCGGACAGCCCTTGCGCAACGGTTATCTGAATCATCGGTTTGGCTATAGCCTCACGTCGGCAAGCCCACTCGGCATGTTTCTACTGCCGCTGCTTCCTGGGCAGGTAACGGCGGCGGAATCTATAGTCCGTCACTTACCGGCGCCTGACCGGAAGGAGGCTAGCCTTTTGGATGTCGGTTGCGGCAACGGCGGGTTCTTAATAATTGCTCAGCACCTTGGGTATCAAGCGATAGGACTTGAGCCGGACCCTAAAGCCACCTTAGCCGCTCGCGCAGCAGGCTTTGAGGTGGCACCGAACCTTCTCCCGGGCAGTGGATTCGCTCCGGGAACGTTCGACCAGATAACGCTCTCCCACGTGGTAGAGCACCTTCATAGACCAAGAGAGGCATTCGCAGAGATGTATTCGTTACTGCGTCCAGGCGGTCGCGTTTGGATTTCGACCCCGAACTTGAACTCCCAGGGGTTGGAGCGTTTTGGGGTCGATTGGCGGGGGCTAGAGCCACCTCGTCACCTTGTGTTGTTGTAACTATTCAGCATCCTCCCCAACAAACGCTGGCATTTCCCCCTGAAAGAGCAGCGTTAGCGCCTCGCTGGCACTGACGCCGTGTTTACGGCAGGTTGAAAGATAGCCACGAATGCGGCAGAACAT
>Ga0307375_10000733_pt1 | contig 39297 bp, 60 predicted proteins | sample TR1MG_FD_202531 | JGI IMG/M metagenome (GOLD analysis project Ga0307375, IMG submission 202531) | Soil microbial communities from Risofladan, Vaasa, Finland - TR-1 | ecosystem: Environmental > Terrestrial > Soil > Coastal area > Acid sulfate soil | place: Finland: Risofladan, Vaasa | collected... | reverse complement strand
TGAAATTGACGCTTTTGTTGATATAGATGCTTATGCTGAAATTGAGAAAAATCACGCCAAACTCCAAGACGAGAACAAGCGTCTGAAAGAGAAAATCAAAAAAATTTGTGTAGGAATAGACGCTCCTAAATTTGAACCGGACAAAATCGAAATTACGAAGATAGACTTAACGAAACCAGAGCTTGCTTATTTGTGGGGTTGGGAATCTGCCATATTAGAATGTGGCGAAATTTTGAGCAAGCCCTAAAGGATAACAATGGAACAGATGCTATTGAGTGAAATCAAAGAGACTCAAACCAAGCGTCTTTTGCGATTTTTCCGCAAAGGTGGAAATCTAACGTCTTTTGAGGCGTATCTGAAATTTGGAATTACTCAACTTGGTCGCTGCATCAGTGATTTAGAAAATGAAGGACACACATTCAATCGTCCAAGAGTTCAGCTTAAAAACGGAAAAGTAGTATGTCGCTACTCGTTAAGGAAGGACTGATATGGCAAAGACACAGATAGTTGAGTTGTATCGCAAATTAAGCAATAACGAATGTTGTTTGTGGTTTTATGAAGATGGCGTCCCGCTTAAAACTGAATATTGCTGGAAAGGCTTTAAGCGAACCAACCCTGTGCTTTGTCGAAATATGCGCCCTGGACAAAACCGCAAGCTCAAACGAACACAACTCAAAAACGGATTCAAACTGGAGAGATTATGAAAAAGAAAACAGCAAAGAAAAAAGCCAAGAAAACAGCCAAGAAAAAAGCCAAGAAAACAGCCAAGAGCAAAACAAAATCAAAACCATCAAAGCGTAAACCCAAAGGTCCCGTAGGTCTGCACGAAAAGAAGCTACAGATAATGCGCGAGGCGCAGAGAAGGAGAGGAATCAAATACGAGATAGTAAATTTTGAAGGCAGTAAATACCAAGAACACCTCAGAAAGAAGGGATATTATGGCAAAGAAAAAAGCCAAGAAAACAGCCAAGAGCAAACCAAAATCGAAACCACCAAAGCGTAAAATCAATCCGAAATTATTGTTACTCAAAAAGATTAGTCGCATAAGAGCGCGTGTGCCCCAGATAGAGCCGACCGGAGAATGTATTGACCCGGATACGAAGGAAGTCATGTTCAGGTTCACCGAGGCGCAGTACGTCTTTGAAATCTACCTTGACCAATGCGCCCGGGAAAAACTCATCTTTCGGCCCTATGTGGATGAGCACATACAACCCAAAGCAATCGCAGTCGGGAATATGCCCTTATTGTTAGGAACATTCTGCATTGAGGATTTGGAGACAGGGGCCCGGCTGGTAGGTTTCGGCTCAGGGATGGGCAGAAATCTCGATTGGTCAGCCAACACAGCAGGCACACGCGCTCTTAAACAATTTCTCTTAACTACTTTCGGGGCCACCTGGAAGGACCCCGAAGATACAAAGAACGCCAGAGAGCAGCTAAAGGAGGAAGTCAAGAACGAACTAATAGCCGATGGCACGATGAGCGCCATTGATGAACTTAAAAATTTTTACGGACAACAATTTGAAAGGAAAAAAGATGATTCCCAAGGAAAAAATCCCCCAGACAGTAGACGTCCAGATAGTAAGAAAGCTCGAACAGGAAAGAAACGGGACAATCGGCGAGGCAAATAGATTCAAAGTAACGTGTTCAAGAGATAACGACCGCGCCGATACGGTAATGAGAAAGCTCACTGCCATAATCAAGATTATCAAAAACCGATTCGCTCCCATTGAGGCAAAGCAAAATGAAGCATTGCGACAGATAAGAGAGTTAAAGGTCGATATGCTCGCGCCGGTAGAGGAAGCGAAGCGTAGTTTAGACCTCAAAAAGAGAGAATGGCGAGCTGAGAAACAGCAAGCTATTGCCAAGATAGAAGCCGAGAACGCCGCAAAACGGCGGGAACGCGAAGCCCTTGAAACAAAACACGCCAAGGTAGGCCACGAAGTTCCTGGTCCCGAACCTGTAATCGAAAAACCAGCTCCTATCGAAATGGTGGACGTAACCAATTACCGGGTATCGTGGAAACCTGTAATTATTGATGTGTGGAAAATCCCCGACGAATATCTCGTATTCAATGAGGGGGCTATCCGGGCCAAACTACAAAAGGCGATAACCGCAGCCCCAAAGAATGAAGACAAAGAGCCTCAAATCGAAATCCCCGGCGTCAGTATCGAAAGAACAGAAACGGGTGTCTACGCTTAATCGAGGGTGGTGGCGAAACTTCACCGCCCTTTATTTAGAAAGCAAAGGAATGAATATAATAGAAATCGAGGAACACAAAAACGGCTTATTTAAGGCATTTTGGAGATACACCTCTGATTATAAAATGCCCAACGGATACACTAATGAGCGACACACAGACCGCCTTTTATTCGTTACAGGTGGTCACGTTGGGGATTTTCCTTCTGCTTCGCGCGTAGAGGCCGCAGTTGAAGCAGAAAGATTCCGCGAGAAACGTCCTGAAATACAGGACATTAAGTTTAAGAGTATGCAATGCACTTAGTGCCAATAAAACAGAAGGATGCTAAGGCTTTTGTCAAGGCTCATCATCGCCACCACAAGCCCCCTGTCGGCTCTATATTTCAAATTGCTTGTGCTGTAGAGGATAAAATAGTTGGGGTGATTATTGCGGGTAGGCCGGTAGCGAGAATGTTAGATGACGGCTGGACAGTTGAAGTTACGCGATGTTGCACAAACGGCTATAAAAACGCCTGCTCAATGCTGTATGCGGCGGCTTGGCGGGCAGCTCGGGCGTTAGGTTACAAAAAAGCAATTACATATATTCTCGAATCAGAGACCGGAACATCAGTCAAGGCGGCGGGGTGGAAATGTATTGGAAAATGCGGTGGCGGAAAATGGAACCGCAAAAACCGCCCCCGATTAGATGAACACCCAACCGAGAGCAAGTTACTTTTCGAGCGTTAAGTTTAAGAGTATGCAATGACCACTAACAAGATAATCTGCGGAGACTGCTTAGAGGTTATGAAGGACTGGCCAGATAACTGCGTGGATTTGGTCTTTTGCAGCCCTCCCTACGAGGACGCTCGGCTTTACGACATAGATTTCAAGATAAAAGGCCAAGATTGGGTCGATTGGGCCTTGTGTCGGTTTATGGAGTGCGTGAGGGTGTGTAGGGGGCTTGTATGCTGGGTTGTGGAGGGAAAGACAAGGCAATTTCGATGGTCGGCAACGCCAATTCTTCTAATGGCAGATTTACACAGGTCTGGCATAAATCTCCGCAAGCCGCCGGCATTTCATCGTTCAGGCATACCGGGCTCCGGCGGCCCCGACTGGTTGCGCAATGATTACGAATTTATTATCTGCGCTACTAAAAGCGGCCGCTTGCCTTGGTCGGACAACGTAGCTATGGGGTTGCCTTGTAAATACAAAATTGGCGGAGAAATGAGTAACAGGACGCAGGATGGTCGGCGCCGAAATAAAAGAACAGGGATAAGACTAAAAAGAAAAACACCAAGCCAAACACAAAGGACAAATGGCGAAAAAGGCAATCCAGGCTACACAAAACCGGACAAAGCAAACCCTGGTAATATAATCCGATGCAAAGTTGGTGGTGGGAATATGGGTAGTAAATTAGCCCACGAAAACGAGGCCCCGTTCCCTGAATATCTTGCGGAGTTTTTCATCAAGTCATTTTGCCCACCTGATGGAATTGCGCTGGATTGCTTTAGTGGTTCAGGGACTACGGCGGCAAAGGCAGAAGAACTGGGTCGCAAATGGATAGCCATAGATGTTCGACAGAGCCAATGCGATTTAACAAAAAATCGCATAAAGCAGACGACGCAGCAGAGGAATTTATTTTGACACACAAAGAGAGACAATGCCGATGACACCTAAACAAAAAGCCTGGGGCTGGTGTTCAAAGTATATCAGGTTAAGAGACGCCATTGCCTACCAACAGCAATATCCAGAGGTGGATTTGGGCTGGGTTAAGTGCTGTACCTGCCGGCGCATAGTTCATATCAAGAAAAATGCCGACGCAGGTCATTTCATAGGTCGTGGTTCGATGGGGGCAAGCGGGGTATATTTTGACGAGCGAAATATCCACACCCAATGCAAGAGATGTAACGGCTTTGAGCAGGGCAATCCAATAGCATATAAGGAATTTATGCTGGACGAGTACGGGCAAGACACGATTGATATGTTGCTTTTTTTGAATAAAAACCAGTCCTACAAAGATAAATTCGAGATGATGGGGCTAATGTATAAACAGATGTATGAAGGGTTAATCAAAGGAACAACTGAACCAACTAAACAGGTCAGCCTGGATAGATGAATACTGAAAGGATAGAACGATGAAACAACCTTGCGCTTCTTGTAAAAATTCTGGCAATTGTGAAGATAAACACACGCCTTGGGTAAGAGATATTGTGGCTCGTGGCCACTCCCGTTGTGCAGCTTATGAGCCAGAAAAGAAAAATGAGAAAAAAACCATACACTAAAACAGGCATATCTCGTGTGCCTTGTCTGCGTTGTGGAAAGCCATCTATCCAACAATGGCAGATATGTTCATTAGATAATAAGTATGCGGGAGTTTGTACGGAATGTGATATTGAATTAAACAAGCTCGTTCTTAAATTTATGCGAGTCAAGGAAAGACGGCAAATTATTAAAAAGTATTTGAATCGAACAGACAGCCTGGATGAATACTGAAAGGAATCTACAATGTTAGGAACGATTAAAAGAGGCGATGTTATCAGTGATGCCACGACTTTTTTGGTGGCCGAAACCTGCCCAACTTGTCATTGCTGGTTTGCCATACCGAAAAGTTTATATACGAGGATGCGAGAGAATAGTACGCAGTATGCTTATTGCCCCAATGGTCATAGTTGGCATTATACGCATAGCCTGCGCGAAGAATTGAAAGAGTCTCGAAGGGAGACAATTCGAGCGGAAAGTCGCGCTGAACATTGGCACGGTCAATACACTGGTGCTGAACGGTCAAAAGCCGCCCTAAAAGGCGTGATTACGAGAACTCGAAATCGCATCGGAAAAGGGATTTGCCCTTGTTGTAATCGGTATTTTAAGAATGTTGCCGCACATATGAATACACAACACCCCAATTATCCTAAAAAAATACCATAATTTGAAAGGAATCTAATATGGCAAAGGTTGTGGATAACCTGTGAAATTTGGGAAATTGACTACGGCGCCAGTGTCGTGGGGTTACGGCGCCAGTGTCGTAGTGACTATGGCGCCAGTGTCGCCCTATATAAGATAAATAAGAATTAAAGAAAAAGGCATGGAGCAATACATCAAAGTTTACGAGTGGTTACTGAGACATACAGAATTGAACGTGATGGAAGCGATTATAGTCTCTCATATTATTCGTTGGGACCAAAAAGGATGTTTTCAAAGCAATTATGAATTGGCAACTTTGTTCAAAAAGCACCCACGGCATCTTCAAAGAATAATCAAATCCTTAGTGAAACGAGGTTGGTTGGCGCCACTATATCCAAACAAGCGAACCAGAATATTATATGCAACACTTAAAGAACCGCCAATCGGGCCCCTATTCGAGTATCAGGAAAGAGCAAAAGAAACAATCATAGAACGCAAGGCAAAAATCCAAATAAAGCGCATAAAGAGTATGACAAAATCTTTATTCTAAAATGACCGGATTGCAAATAGTAATAGGAGAAGCTAATGAGTGAAGATGAATTAGATTTAACTTTAGAAGACAGGGCCGCCAATTTTCTGCCTGACTTTATTTTTTGGGGCGAAGGAATTGTGGTCATCAAACAAAAGGATTGGTGGAAGTCCCGAAACCGAATAAAGGCCATTCTCAAACAGCTTCACAAAGCGAAAATAAGAGCAAAGGAGAAGCAATGAACCGTGAAAAAAAAGCGATTGAAAGCATATTAGAGTTTATACATCAAAACAGTGAAGGTGGTTGCCCGCTTTGTTGGGCCAAAGATTATCCAGTCAAAGGCGATAAAAGAGGCTATGAAGAAGTGTTGCCAGAAGAAGCTGAGGAATGGAATATAGACCATGACGAGAATTGCCCAGTTAAGATTCTTGAGGAGAAGCCATGAGCAAGGAACATCCAATTCTATTTACAGGTGATATGGTACGGGCCATTCTCGATGGCCGCAAAACTCAAACGAGAAGAGTCATAAAAAATCCACAAAGACTTGAAGGTTTAATGTTGGAGGGCGAAGCTGGCGAGTGGTGTCCCTACGGCGTAGTCGGCGATAGGCTATATGTAAGGGAGACGTGGTGCGCTGGTATTGAATGGGATGATGAAAAGCCGAGTGAAATAGACCCGCTATGCGGGGGCAATGATATATTTTATCTGGCAAACGGTGAAAAGCCCGAAGGTTATGGCAAAACTCGACCTAATATCTTTATGCCCAAATGGGCTGCCCGTATCTGGCTTGAGATAACAGGCATAAGGGTAGAGAGGGTGCAGGAGATAAGTGAGGAAGATGCGACAGCCGAAGGCGTAATGAGACTAACTACCTATCGGACTGAAACGCCAATGATAGATATGTTTCGGCATTTGTGGAATGTCATCAACGCCAATCGAGGCTATGGCTGGGACGTTAATCCTTGGGTATGGGTAGTAGAATTTAAGAGAGTAAGGCAGTATCCGAAATGAAGCCTCCGTCTAAAGCCTTAGAAAACATTTTAGGCACCAAACACCCTCTGGTTACAAGTTTCAGACGTTATTTATCAAGCCTTTCAGCCCCGTAGGGGCGGTTAAGATTCAAACAGCCAACAGAATTTCTGCATATTTGTTTGAAGGCCGGTCAATGTCGAAGGCTAACACTTGTTTTAATTTCGGCCATTTTGTAGGGGGGAAATTCAAACCCCAACTAATCAAGCCCCACCGATTTCTCAAATTGCAACCCTCAGATTTGACGATTCGCACCATTTCGTAATCTGGGCCTTTTGCATTGATGCCACCCAAGGGAATTTTGGGGCAGTTATAACCAGGCGCTGGGCAGAAGTGCCTTGCTTTTTTGTAACGACGATACCAGATTTTTCTTTGCTTAATCATCATTCTATCCTTTCAAGTATTATATTTACAACCTAATTCTTTCCTCAACATTCTAAGGTCTTCGCTGATACGTTTATCTTGATACCTTTGATATGGGGCAGTTTCGATAGCGTCTAAAGCAACACTTGTAATCTGCCGCCAGCGGCCTTGTTGTCTGGAAGGCACAATAATCATCAAGTCATTATTTTTTAGTCGCTGAAGTTTCATCATTCTATCCCTTCATAAAAAAGCCCCGCCATCCCACAGAACGCAGCGCGCGGAGTGTGAGACTTTGGGGCCTGTAAACCTGATTGAATGCGCTACGTTCATACCTCTATTATCGTCAAACACTCAAAGCTGTCAAGAAAAAAATAAAATAAATTTGTGTTTGGACATTAAGTTTTTAGGACTTGCATAATACCGGCTTTTCTGGTATAATAAGCGGCCATGAAGCCTCAAAGCAAGGATGCTGACTGGTCTCAACTGATAAAGATGAACGCTGGCTACGTTTGCCAGCGGTCAGGTGTTATGGACCAGGAGCTTCTTGATTCTCACCACAAAAGACCCAAATCAGAATTTCCAGAACTCCGATACCAAGAAGATAACGGCGAATGTATATCCCTATTATGGCACGCCTTTGAGCATCGAAAAAAAGTTCATTGGTGTAACCTCATATTGTGGCGTACTGTGTTGATACTTTGGCGGCGTTATGTAGGCGGGATACCCCCCGAAATACAGGATTATGTTACTAACTCCCAAACAAGTTTACGCGCTTTATCTCGTTAAATGTTGTGAACTTACGCACGCAGAGGCCGCTGAAATCATAAAAATAAGCCGTTCTGCTGTTTCACGGCGTATAAAAAGGGCAGAAAACAAAGGCCTAAAGCCAAATGTCAATCAAAAATGTAACCAAGTGGGCTATTTATAGAAACGCAGAATTTAGAATATCATGCACAAATCCCGCTTTAATAGCACAGGCAAAGGAAAGCAAACAGTGCCCCCGGTGCGGGGCTATGTCTTATTGGGAATGGGGGATTCATTTCGATTTAGGCTATGAAAATGGCAAATTCTTCGGTGCGGTCTGTTTTAATTGCGGGTGGAGCTGTTGATGTCGCGGAAATATATGAGCATATATCAAAAATCCACATCGAGATAAACAGATGTCTGCTTTTAATTGGAAACAGAAAGGTTTTGAACCAAAGGAGAGCCCTGAAAGATTTACAGAAAGCCTTAGCCGAGATGGAGAAAAAAGAAGTTAAGAGACTTCAGCAGGTGTTGGAATGAAGATAGGAAAATACGATGACATTACAAATTGAAATAACAGGGCCGGTAATTACAAACGCTGGAGAACAGTTTCACAATAAACTGGTGTTTTCTGAATTTACTTTGGAACTATGGCCGGAAGGTGTGGACAAGAAAATCGTTGAGCCGGTCAAGATTCAGAAATTCAAATACCAGCAGAAGACCGAAGTTACTGGCAAGACAACGGACGAGTTGGCGAAGCGCGTTGAAGAAGCCGCGAAAGTTGATATTCAAAATGCCATAGATGACTATAAGACCGAAGTGGCTGGCGAAACTTATAATCAGGTTTTTGAAAAAGACGCAAGGATTACTCAGATGGCTCCTAATATACAGGAGGTGTTGAATGGCTGATTTTGATAAGGCACAAACTTTGATGCAAACCAACGAGTGGGAGTTACTTGAGGATACCGCTGCCGGCAGTCCTTACTGGGAGTCCGCCGAACTCCTTTTGCCTGATGAAATTGGTGCAGTAATACATATTGACCTTTGTCACAGGGACGCTAACGCAGTCGCCGCTGGAAGTGAACCGGAGATTATAGTTTTGATAAAGAGTGGTGCGGCGGGTCAGGGAACTGATGATGATAAATGGCATGAATTGATAAGGTATGAGGGAACTGGTGGAACGGCGCTCACTAACGCTCTTGATGCGGAATCGGCGGCTGGACAGAAGGCGGTTAATCTGACTAATACAAGCAGCTTTCAGGTACAAGGGAAAAAGTATTTTCTTGATGATAATGATGCAATAGCAAACGATGAAATTATTATTTGTCAGAACGTAACAAATGCTGGGGCAGGCGGGGAAGTTTTCGCTTTTGATAATTTATCTAATACCTTTGCCTCTGGTGATGACATATTTAGTATCGTAGACCAATGGAATGTCAGGATACCAAAAGAAGTACAAGTCACGAAAGTATTGGCAGTTCCACACGATGCAGATGCTACTTTCGCTATTAGAGTAAGAGCATCAAAAGCGGCGGACATAGTATGATAAAATTATACGTTGCCATTTTAAGTAGAACTTGGTGGCATAAAGCCATTGGTGGAATCCTAATCCCTAAGATTTCATCTACAGAAGGTGTTTATGTTGGTATAGAGAATCCTACATTGACTTGGGATATACCAATTACAAGTAACCGCAATGGGATTTGCGATAGGTTCCTCAAAGCGAACTATGATTTTCTCCTGATGATAGACCACGATAAAGTCCCTCTTGGCAATCCCGCCGAACTGGTATTTGCAAACGAAGATATTATTGGCTGTCCATACCTAACAAGACTCAAGAACGGTAAATTGGTTTGGGCGGCTTATAAGTATATTCAGGAGCGAGATTCTTATTTACCTATTGATATAGAGATGTATGAAGATAAGGATTTGGCAGATGTGGACGCTATCGGCGGGGGCTGTATGCTCATCAAGCGATGCGTCTTGGAGCAGATGCCGGTTCCGTTCGAGTTTGTTTACGATGAAAAGGGCAAGACAAAAAGGACTGAGGATTTAGAGTTTTGCAGGAAAGCGAAGGAAAAAGGGTTCAATATTTATACAACTCCAAAACGAAGATGTGAGAATTTCAAACTTACAGGCATTACGGGATTAAGAGATTCGGTGAAGGACAATGCTAAATCAAAAACCAATGCTTGGTGATTTACCGGACGGGACAAGATTTCCGCACTGGCCTAAAGCTCTCTATGCAATGAACGAGAACTCCGGCTCTATCGTCAATGATTTGAGCGGGAATGGGAATAACGGAACAATAGTCGGAGCAGTTTGGAAGCCAGGTAAATTTGGTTGTGCGATAGAGAACGATGATAGCACAGCTAAATACATACAAATTGCCTCTCCTTTTGGGACAACACGAACTTCATGGACTGTTGTAGTTTGGGTAATGATGTACTCCTTACCTTCAGTGACGGGCGATGCCTCTATTCTTGGTATGGAGGAGAGTTTAAATGGCCCTGCTATTTACACAAATGATTCAACTGATACTTTTACTCTCTATACGGGGTCTGCTGTCCATGATACAGGCAAATCCGTTGCCGTATATACTTGGTATCAAATAGCTGTAGCAACAGACGACAACCAAACTACGGTCAAATTTTACGTTAATGGTCGACTTGAATATACAAATTCAAGTTTTCAATGGGATGATTCCGCAGACCCTTGGTATTTTCTTAACTGGAGCGGTGGTTATAAGCCTTGGAATGGCTTAATTGATAATGCCGCCATTTTCAGTCGTACTCTCCCCGCCCGGCAAATCGCCTATCTTTCCCGTAATCCTTTCCCTTGGTTTATAGAGGACGAAGTAAGTCATTTATACGTGCCAGTAGCAGGTGGAGTTATAGTTCCCTGGCATTTATTCTTTAATAAGGTGGCATAATGCCATTTAAGAACACGACAGTAACTTATAATTATGTAGCTTGGGACACTGCCAATAATGTTGGCAAGACAGGCGATGGCGGTAATCATACAATAAGCGGAAGTCGTGATGGCACTCAGTTCACGCCCGCAGATACCACGCCCGCTGAAGTTGACTCCACAAACTTGCAGGGTGTTTACAGTCTTGATTTAAGTGCAGCGGAGAACAACGGGACTTTTCTGACGATGGGAGGCGAATCTTCTACTGCCAGTATTGTTATTATTCCTATAAGCTGGTCAAACGAAATCAATGGTAATCTTACTTACATTATGGACACGATACTAACGGAGGGCGGTTCAGGCAGACTTGCGGCTGCACTTATTAAATTGCTCGATGTAGCGACACCAGCGTTAGTCGCTTCGGATGTAATGAGAGGGACGGATAGTGCGCCAACAAAAACGCAAATGGATATAGCTCATGCTCTGTTAGCAACTCCGGCCCAAATTACAGCCGCCCACGCTACTACGAACGCATTGATAGTAGCTCTTGCGGCGGTGGTTGGGGCATTGGATGATGCTGCGGCGGAAGGTGACGTGACTGATACCGATACGCTGATGCAATACATCAAGCAGATTGTAAATGCTATAGGTTCAAGCGGAATGACATGGCAAGGGTTGAGGACCTAACTGTAAATAACAGAAAGAACAGTGGCATATAAAAAAGGACAATCAGGTAATCCAGCGGGTCGACCGTTGGGTGCGGTCAACAAGGAGCTGCAGGCGCTTAAAAGAGCTGTCGCATCTGTAGGGAAGACGAAAAAGAAAACCGTTTTCATGCACTTTGTAGAACGGGCTTACAAGAGCGACAACGTGTTAATCGCCCTATTAAAGAAGATAGTCGCTGACGTTAAGTATGTCGAAAGCAATCTCAATATCGGCGGACAGGAAGGAAACCCAATAGGGATTATAATGTTTGATGGTACAGATACCAAACGAAAAGTTCATAAGCGGGCTGCATCCCGCTCAAATAAGCGTTCTAAAAGAGTTTGACTCTCACCGTAAACGCTTCTTTGAATTGAAGTGGCATCGGCGGGCGCGGAAGACTACGCTTATTCTTAACCTGTTAATCAGGGAATGTTTGCGAAACAAGAACCATGTTTATCCCTATGTCGGCCCAACATACAGGCAGGCGAAGTCGATAATCTGGCGTGACCCAAATATGCTGTTTTCTTATCTACCAGACAAGAGAGAAGTTCCCTGGGTTGCTAACGAAAGCGAACTCTACATAAAATTCCCGAATGGCTCAATACTGCCAATTAAAGGCGGGGATGACCCTGACAGTTTGAGGGGGATAGATGCCAACGGAGTAGGGTTTGATGAATGGGCTTTAATGAAACGTCAGGTGTGGACCGAGATATTCAGGCCGATTGTTGCAGAAGATGTAAGCAGGTGGGCGATATTCGCCTATACCCCTAAAGGCGAGAACCACGCAACGGACATGTGGCGGTCAAGTGAAAACTGGACTGATTGGCACAGGTCTCTTTTGAGGGCGAGCGAATCAGGGTTAATACCGCCGGACGAACTGCTCAAGGCACAGAGAGAGATGCCGCCCTGGATGTATGAGCAGGAGTTTGAATGTGCCGATATTACAGATGAGGACCTCACCCTAATCACATCGAGACTGCTTGACGAATTGAGATTTTATAAGCAGACGAAAGGCCACCTAAAGAAGCTGGTTAGCTGCGACCCGGACGCCTCGGTCGAAGGGGATGAGTGCGTCATATACTATTTTGAGAACGAGGTCATTAAAGACGAGAAGGTATTTAGGGAACGGGACACGAAGAAAATCGCCCACGAATGTAATTTAATGTGTAAAAAACACGATACTTTTAATGTGGCAGTTGACCCTATCGGCGTAGGAACGGGAGTTTTAAGCGAACTTAACAGCTTGAAACTTAATGCGTTACCGTGCGACTTTCGAGAAAAAGCCCTTAATCACAAAAAGTTTGCCAACAAGAGAGCGGAGGCATATTGGTATGTAATGGAACAGATGCAAAATCACGAAGTTGGATACCCAAAAGACTTATTATTGCGTCAAGACTTGTCATCGGTCAAAATCAACCCGGCAGGTCGATTCCGTAAGATATTATTAGAAAACAAGTTAAAAACGAAAGCCAGATTAGGCCGAAGCCCGGACAGGGGCGATGCTTATGTTATCGGCATATACTCTCTGCAATTTGTGCAACCTGAAACTGAGGAAATTGACGAATGGGGCCGCAAGCGCAAAAGAGATGAAGACATGGAATTAGCAACATCATATACGGTAAAGAGTAATTTCTAATGGAAAAAATAGATTTTGGCCCAATTAAACAACAACTTGAAGAAAGCAACGCTAAAGTTGACGACTGTATGGATAATATAGAGAAACTTGTCAATACAGCTTCAGATGCAGCCATAGCTGAATGTCTTAAAATTAAGAAAGAAATACTCCGATACGAATTATATCGTCATGCTCAAACCTGTAATATCATTGCAGACAGCTTAAAAGAAGACTAATGGCAAAGCGAAAGAAGAAAAAAGAGAAAGAGACGGAATCGCCACAAATTGACAAGAAGGACGAAACTCCCGATGAGTTTGATGACGCTCAATATCTGGTTGATTATGTAATCGACAAAAAAAAGCAGGCTGACAAAGCCACAACAGAGCGAAGGAAGAAATGGGAGGAGTTGTGGCAGCTCTATCAAAACAAGCAGGACTACACAGGCAAGAAGGAATGGCAATCCAAAGCCTTCAGCCCGAAGATATTTATGCACACGATAAGGGCGGCGGCACTGGTCGAGCGGGCCGTACTTCAAACCTCTACGCTATTTAAGGTCGAGATAGACGAGGAGGAATACAAGGAAGACGAACACGAGGAAATGAGGGAAAAAGCCCATAAAGTAGAAATGAAGCTGAAAAGTCATCTGGAAAAGTCGAACTTCGCCGAATGTCTGGGCGAAAACTCGATAAGTTCATTTCTATTGGGATTGGGGGCAATTAAAAGGCGGTGGGACGAGAGTGATCCGAAATGCACCTATGATAATACAGATGTATTGAATCTGTCTATAGACCCGGCCTATAAGCCATTCACCCAAAAACGCCCAGGATATATGATTGAGCGGAAAGTCGAGATATTGTCAGACCTTCTTGATAAAGTGGGGAAGGACCCTGACCTTTACATAGAAAAGGCGGTTGATAAGCTCGAATCCGCTTACGCCACAAAGCAGGAAACAAGAGCAAAAGAGAGACAACGTAAGGGATTAAGCGATTATTCGCCACCGGATGAAGTTGAAATACTGGAGTTTTGGGGCGATATTGTCAGTAAAGACGGCAAGAAGGTTTTGCGCAACCAGCTTTTGATGGTAGCCAATGGATGCGAGCTAATCCGGCATCACGATAACCCGTTTGATGATGAGTTGCCGCCCTTCAGACTGTCTATCCCTATCGTTTACCCCCACAGGGGTATAGCGGGAACATCATTAGTAGAAGGCGCGGTGCCTTTACAGTACAGCCTCAATAACCTTTTGAATCTCTATATCGACAACTTGAATTTCACGGTGAACAAGATGTTCGAGATGAACAAGATGGGCTTGGTCGACCCCCAGAAAGCCCGCCGGACTTATCCAGGTAAAGTCTTTCTGAAGAATACAAACGAGAGGGTTGTTCAAGAGGTCAATACCACCCCTGTAGGCCGAGAGTCGATAGAGGCTATAAAAGTAATTGACAGCGAGCTGCGCCAGGCCACCGCAATCACCGAATACGTGGAAGCCCTGCCGTCCAAGCGCGCTCAGACGTTAGGTGAAATCGAGAAAAAGACTGCCGAAAGTCACGGGTTCTTTGACGTTATTGCCCGCCGGCTGGAGCGGAATTTCATTGCAAAACTTATAGAAGACAGCTATAATCTCATAGTCCAGTTCACCGACTTATTCAAGGAACTGGAAGGCAAATACTTATTTAAGGTCGGCGGCCTGACATTGATGCTGCAACAGCAGGAACTTAGACAGAATATCAACACAATGTTAGCAGCGGCCCTTGGAAACGAAATGCTTGCCAGTATGACGGATATCCCGCTCTTATGGAAAAAGGCATTAGTCCAGACCAACTTACAGGATGTTTACAAAGAGCCGGAAGAAGATGGTGGGACTGCTGCGGATGCCGAAGAGAAGGCCAGACAGGATGTGCGAAACCTGCCGCCGCAAGAACAGATAAATCTTTACAGAAAGATACAAGGAGCTGCATAATAGCAAACGACCGGCTGTATTTCAAGTGCATAAATTGTGGCGAAACAAAAATGTTGGCTAAATACTATCCAACATTAGGGCACGGGATATGGTTTCCAGAACAAGTATGTATTTGGGTAGAAATGCACATGAGATGCTCGCCGAACTTTGGCAAGAAGGATTTAGGGGGTGATAAATGCTTTGATGTATTTGCTGAAAGCGATAATAAATTTAATGAGTTATATAATCCAAAAAAGGAAGGCAGAAAATGGCAAAGAGAAAGAACTTACCGTATGATACCAACCCTTACGAGGATATTGCGCCGGGCAAGGCACCAAAGCCAGCCGTAACGAACAAGGCCCACAAGTCTCCGCCAGGCGTTCGCGGCGCACAGAAGACACAAGCGGCGGATGGCGAAAGGTTCAACAGGGGCGCAGTCAAGCCCTGGAAGCCGAAAGGCAGAAAATGACCAGACCAGGATGTAAGTCAAAGAAGCATACGCCTTACGTCTCGGAAGCGCAGACAACGGCGGGCAACATTGCTTTAGCGGCCAAGAAAGGCAAAATTCCAAAGTCCAAACTGAAAGGGGCATCAAAACAGATGGCAAGGGGAATGACGATGGAAGAGCTTGAAAGCCATAGCAAAGAGGCCAAAGGCAAGAAGCTACCCAGGAAAAAACGCCAGAGCGAAGTCAAAGCATACGTCAAAGAACGCCAAGAGCAGAGAAATCGAAGAATAGGATAATGAGCAAATTAAGTGAATGGATTAAAAAGCATTGCTACAAGGTAACAATGATTGACCGCCGACCATTTGGAGAGGTAACAATGCGGTTTTGGGAACCCCGAAACATTATTGGCCGGGCATATAGTTGGTTGAAAACGAGAAGGTCACTCAAAATCATTAGAAATAAGAGGGCAGAACAATGATAAATCTACATATAGGAACTGGCCCGAAATTCACAGTTGACCAGATAAGTCTACCTTTTACAGGAGTGGACATTGGTCAATTATTTAACTGTACGGGAACAGTAAAACTGGACGCTATAAACCCTGAAGGCCCGACCTATGTTTTTGAGGTTTTAGAGCTGGGATTTCCTGAAATGGAACGGGGCACACTCAAAATCCGCAAGGCTGGTAGGAAAAAACAGGCCCAAGCGCCGTCGAAAAAGAAATGATGGATAACGAAACCAGAGCAGAGCTAATTGAGGACGCTGAGGCATTTCGGGCCATTGACGAGATGGTCAAAACAACGGGCTGGCAGAATGTTGTTATACCCCGCATCGAGCAGCTCAAAGAAAGCAGTATGAAGACGCTGATTACGGCCACGAACTATCGGGATATAGTCAGGGCGCAGGAAACCGTCAAGGCCGTAGAAGATATATTACTTACGTTGATGATGAAGATGAAAATGGGAGAGGAAGCTATAGAGCTATTGGATAAACAGGAATAGTCGTTTTTTGAAAACGCTCAACACCCTGAGCGATGGCACTGGTTAGCCCCGGAAATGGGGCTTTTTTTATGCGCCAACACGTCATCACGGGACTGAGCCTAAAAGGAGTTGAATTATGGCCGAAGAACAAGAAGGACTTCAGGAGCAAGAGACACCCGCCGAAAGCGAACCTCAAGCCACTGAAACACCCGAAACCCACGAAGAAACGGTAGACTGGCAGAAACGCTACAAGGACTTACAGACAGACCACACCCAGACAAAACAGCGGTTGGCAAGGCTTGAAGAGCAGCCCCCCGAAGAACCCCCTGAAGATGATTACGAAGATGAGGGGTTTGTCGACCGCAAAACTGTCAAAAAGATAGTAACGGAAGCCGTAACAAAGGCTGTTAGTAGCGTTCGGATGCAGGCAGCAGATTCTTATTTTCGCAGGACCTACAAGGACCTCGTTAAGCACGAAAACGCCATCAGTGGCATACTTCGCAACCCCAAAGACCCCACTTCATTAAAAGGGGCTTCGGCGGAAGAAAGGATTGATGCCGCAGTAAAAGAGTTTAACGCGTTGACAGAGGAGGCTAAAACTACCGCGAAAGCGGAAGCGGAAGCCGCAGCAAAGGAGCGCGAAGAAAAGAATCGTCTGGCTGCCGGACTCGGCGGGTCACCAACTCCACCATCAAAGGACGAAACAGTGGTAACGGATGCGCAGGAAATCGCGGCCCGAAAAGCACAATCGGCCAAACGACGTAATATGGCCTAAATTTATTTAACAGAAAGGAGCTACTAACATGGGACAGTTATGGGTAACCAGTTCCCTTGGTGGCTATCTTGGTAATCGGAAGCTGTCGAGAACGGTACGGCACGCAGCTCAGCCCCTTCAGAAGTTCAGACAGTTCTGCAATATCAAGGAAGCTCTTGGGAAGAACAAGAACGATTTAGTTTTCTTCGATAAAATATCGAATGTGGCTACAGCCGGTGGGACTCTCGTAGAGACCAATACAATGCCGGAAACGCAGGTAACGATTCAAACCGGGACAATTCAAGTAACCGAATTTGGAAATTCAGTTCCGTTCACTGGAAAGTTGGAAACTCTGGCTGAGTTTGACGTTGACAACATCATTACCGTCGCCTTGAGAAATGACCAGTCGAAGGTACTTGATTCTGCGGTTGCCGGGCAATTTGTATTGAGCCAGCTCAAGTACACCTGCCTAACGGCGTCTTCGGCGGGTTCATTCCAGACCCTTACCGCAGATGCTACGCAGGGAACAACTACCTCGGCAGTCACCGTCGATATGTACCATCTCAGAGAGTGTGTTGACAAACTAAAGGTTCTCAATATCCCGAAATATGACGGCGAGAACTACGTGATGATTGCTTCAGTCAACGCTTTAAGAGGTATTAAGAATCATTCCGCATGGCAGGATGCAGCCAAATACGGCGACCCGGAAAGGCTGTTTTCAGGCGAGGTCGGAAGGATTGAAAGCGTAAGATGTATCGAGGAAACGAACTTTTTGAGTAACGCACGTGGCGGAAGCACCTACGGTGAGGCCGTAATGTTCGGCGCGGACGCATGTATGGAGGCTATAGCCTTGCCGGAGGAGATACGTGCCAAGATTCCCGGGGACTACGGGCGAAGCAAGGGTGTTGCGTGGTACGGCATCCTTAACTTCGCAAAAATCTGGGATTACACAGGTGACGGTGAGTGCCACATTATCCACATTAACAGCGTCTAAGGCGCAGAAAGGGAAATAACTATGAAAAGTTTAAGACACATTTCGTTGGGATTAGTCATAGGCTTCCTTCTCGTCTTAGGGATGGGAGCTGCTTATGACAAGACGTACCAGACACACAACAGGATTTACGAGGATGACTATGGCATTTACTTTGGAAGCGATAGCGATGTAACGCTTGAATTTGACGGCACTAACTTTGAATTATTTGCCGCCGCCGTCGATACGCCTTTTGTTATTGGTTCAACTTCTTATGGTTTCGACATCACTTACTATTTTGAGGATGCCGGTACTATTGCCATTGACTTCGACGGTGACTGTATTACGATCAGCGACGGTATGGCCATCAATATAGGCGGGACACCGGCAACTGACGGCGTTTTGAGTTGGGACAATACCAACGCAGAGGTAGATTTGACTACGGCAACGGGAAGTATTCACTTTACCGCCTCGGCAGTTCCCGACGCTCAGTATGGCTTTGAGGTTGGCAGTACGATTGCCGGAACAACGAGGTCGGAAGGTGCTTCAGGGTATTTCCATACTACAGTTACGGGTAATCTCGATGGAGCTACTTATGTAACGGGAACGTGGATGGATATTGGCACTTGTACGCCGACAGCCAATGTTATGGCCCCCGGTGATTTTGGTATCTATGAGTCGGGTGGGACCCTGTCTTCGGTTGGGTGCATGGCCGCTCTTAATTTAGGGCTATATCTCGATGCGACAAGCGGGCCGCCCAACCTTGCCATGTTCAGATTCAATGCCAACTCAAACCCTTCAACAGGTACTTTGCCTGACTATTTCTTCTATGCCGTGAATAAGGCTGCTGTGGCCTACAGTTACGGTACAGGAACGGATGGTACTAAACAGGGTGCTATCAAGGTTTACATTGCAGGCGGTGATGTTGGTACGAACACTATGTATATCCGTTTGTATGATGCAGCTAATTAGTTTCGTATAAGCGAAAAGATTGTTTAAGGTGGGGGTTTCGGCCCCCACCTTTTAAGAAAGAAGGTATATTATGGCTATCGACCCATTACCGAATTATGAAGGGACGTGCAAAGTTTGCAAGTTTGTAGTTGCTCACGAATTGCAAGGCGTAAAAACAGGATACGGGCATTGTACTAAGCTCGGTTCTATGGCCTTAAAGAGTATAGATGACAGGGCAAGAATTGAGGGCACGCCCATCGTCTGGCACGAATGTACCTGCCCTTATGGAGAACTAAAAGAATGAAAATTGAAGCAAAACCGAGAACACTCGTAGCGGCAGTATTAGTAATTGTCATTCTGGTCGGTGGTTATTTCTATATGAACAAGACCGCACCGAAACGGGCCTATGTAAGACAGCTAAAGGATATGCGTTTAATTCACGAACGCCAGCAACTTGACATAGAAATTTACGAGCAGCAAAAGAGGCTGGCTGCAATCAAGGCCGAAAAAGAGGCGGCTATCCCAACCTACGAACTTACTCCGGCCCAGAAGGCAGAGAAAACGAAAGTCATAGAGGGTCTGAACCAATGATAGGTTTCGTAATACCGGCATACAAGGCCCCGGACGATCTGGAGCGATGTAAGGAATGTATCAGGAACCAGAAGGTTGACCTTGATATATTCGTACATGACAACAGTATCGACAATCTATACTTCACAGCGGCGGTCAATAAGGGCATAAAGCATTTTTTCAGAAATCTCGATGTTTCTCATATCTGTATAATAAACCAAGACTGTTTTTTGGAAGATGATGCACTCAGAAATATGCTCTTAACAATGAAGTCAAATCCAGATATTGGAATAGTTACCGCTTGTCATATCACGAGCGAGGACACGAATATCTGCATAGACACGGGCGGATTATGGGCGATACCGAGCGGCGGCTCTCTTACTATGCCGCGACAGGAATTAAAAGCTGCTCCTTTGTTGTGGGCGACTGCCGCCTGCTGGCTCCTGAGACCGGAGATGATAGAGGAAATCGGCCTGCTCGATGAGAACCTTGTCCATTTCTGTAGTGATGTGGATTACTGCTATACCGCCCGCGCCCGAGGATGGGAAGTGTGGCGCAGCACGGCTATCGGAATCCACAAGCCAAAAAGCCTGCAATTATCCGAAGAGTTATATCTGCGAAAGAGCAAGGACATGGAGTATCTCCTGAAGAAGTGGTGTGGTTGTGTGTTCCACGAGCTTAACTTTACCTGGCAAAAAGAGCCGTTAGAGCAGGAAATAGCGGTATTCAAAAAAGGCGAAAAGAATGTGGTCGGCTGATTTACCTGAAGGCAATGAGATGGCGAAGTGCCGCAACCGCGTGGCATCTTTCCTCAAGGGCGCGGGTCTTGACCTCGGCTGTGCCAAGGCGAAGGTCTGTGAATGGGCAATCGGAATCGACAACGCCCATAAAGAGGCGGATGTAAATATAGACCTGTCCGGTGTTGATGCCTTGAGAATCTTCTCGGATGGCGCTTTCGACTATGTTTTTTCGAGTCATTGTTTGGAGGATTTTCACGCCACCGATGCGGTTCTGGAGGAATGGTGGAGAGTTATAAGGCCGGGCGGACACATAATACTTTACGGACCCGACCCGGACTACTATCCGAGAATCGGAACGGCGGGAGCTAACCCGACCCATAAGAAAGACCTCTTCTGGCAGGATGTCTGGGAAATCCTCAAAGGGTTCGGCAACGCCCAACTCATACAACATTCGCGCCATAACGAATCTAACGAGTATAGCTGGCAGCTTGTCGTCCAGAAAAAATATGCGAGACTAAAAAAGGTCAAGGCGGCCTTCGGTAAGGTCTATGACGGGATGGTGGCTTTTCCGCGAGTCCGAAAAGGACAGAAGGAAGCCCTTGTCATTAGGTACGGCGCGCTGGGCGATATGATAATGATTACCCCCGTCGTCCGCCAGTTAAAGAAGGATGGTTTCCACGTCGTCCTCAACTGCTCGGAGTACGCCACACAGGTCCTGAAAGAAAATCCGCACATTGACGAGTTCATCGTTCAGCAGAAAGACGTAATACCGAATGACCAACTCGATGAATACTGGGCGGAGATAAGTAAGGGTTTCGATAAGGTGGTGAATCTGACCGGCACTATCGAGCAGGACCTTCTAAAAGTACAGGGCAAAGAGGAGTTCAACTGGTCTCACAAAAAGAGAAAGATGGAATGTAACAAAAACTACATCGACTACACTATGGAGCGGGCGGGTTACGACTTAAAGGGCGAACCTACGGAGCTTTTCTTTACCGAGCAGGAAGAGCAGCTTGCCCGGATATTCTTAGACCATTACAAAGACAAATTTCTCATTGTGTGGGCGATGAGCGGCTCATCAATACACAAGGTTTATCCCTGGTCTGAGTACATTGCAGGAAGTATCTGTCAGAAATACGGTGATGAAACTCTTATAGTCACAGTCGGCGATGATGTTTCCCGAATACTCGAATGGAGCCTGCCAAACACCCTGCCCCGCTGTGGGGTATTTACTATCCGCCAGTCGATGATACTTACGAAATACGCAAATCTTGTCATTGGTCCGGAGACCGGAATCCTGAACGCCGCAGGCTGTTATGATACACGTAAAATTATATTCCTCAGCCATTCGAGCGAGGTAAATCTAACGAAATACTGGCAGAATGTAACGGCCCTGCACCCTGAAGACTGCCGTTGTCATCCGTGCCACAAACTTGTTTACGTAGATACCTGCCCATCAGGAAAGATAACAGGAAGGCCGCGATGTGCGGAAAACATCAAGCCGGAGACCGTATTCAAAGCAATCGAAACATATATTAAGGAATGGAAAAATGTCAAACAAGAAAACAGACCCGTCAGTGATTCTCAAAGGAGCGGACGAGTTCCACTTAGGAACAGACGTCTTCTTCGTAAAAGACAAAAGGGCGTACTTCAAAGACGGAAGGCCCGTAAAGCCGGATAGAGCTTTGGTATGCCAGCATTGTAAACAATCGCCCCCGTTTATAGCTACAGTACAGAAAGACCCGAAAACAGGTTTGACCAAGAGTGTGGAGTTGGTCTTTGCCAGGCACATGGTCGAGAAACACCCGGAACACGCAAAAGGAAAGACGCCGGAAGCCAAGGAAGCGGCAGAGAAAGTCGAAGCGGCCAAGAAAGCAGATGCAGACCTGAAAGTGGCAGCCAAGAAAGCAGTAGTTGAAAAAGCTGAGGCAGATAAGAAAGCCAAGGAAGCCGCGAAAGTTGCTGCTAAGAAAGCTAAAGACGAAGCAACCGAGAAAAAATAAGGGGAAATAACCGATGTCAACGCTCCTCTCTACGATAGTAACGCAGGCGCAAGCTAATTTTCCGTCCGGGTTTCACGCGAACGAGCTGACAACAACGGTTCTTGCCCGCTATGCAAACGACCTGCAAAGGCAACTTTGCCGGGCGCACAACTTCGCATTTATGAAGCAGGAAGTGACCCGCTCGACTGCCGATGAGACCCAGAAATACACCGTCCCCACAGCAGAAGCATCAGGTACTACCTGGAAAGAAGTTATTAGCGGTGCAACTATTCGACGGTTCAAACGGGATATTAGTCTGGAACTCATCAATTCTCAGAGCTATCGTGTGCCGCTTATTAAACTTCATAAGCAGATTCTCGAAGACAAGAATATTTTAGTCAAAGAGACGGGCAAAGGAATCCCCCAATACTACGATGTAGACCAGGACAGGATATGGCTCTACAAAATACCCGACCACAGCTACAACGCGGATACGGGCTGGACGATGAACTTCGAGTTTTTCGGCTATCTGGCTGACTTGGCGGCGGCTGACAATAACGTCTTGACCAACAATCATCCTCTCATTTTGGAATATGGGATAACCGCAAGTGGCTATCAATTCGCTAAAGACTGGGACGAATTTGCGAAATGGAAGCAGATGGCGCAGGACATATTCTTACAGATGATAGAGGAAGATACCGACTTGCAGCTTTCAGGCCAGGAAGAAGGCTTTTTCCCCGACCCGGCGCAATCTATCGGCGGCGGCGACCCGTACAAAGGGTTCCTACAGGGAACCGAATGGTACACAGCCTAAAAGGAGAATAAAATGGCTTTTACAAGAGATTGGAACGAATCAGCGCCGGATGGTAAGGACAATGCAAGTGCCGGTGATGACTCAATTAGAAATCTAAAAGTTGAGATGTCCGACCGGCTAAAGGATATGCTTTACGGTTTTATAGCCGGAGAGAACTCCTTAGCTCAGCATTTTCAATATATGCAATTTTACGAGCAATCAAGCGTAGCTCAGCCTTCTGCGGCTTATGGAAGGCTTTATTGCAAAGCGGTAAGTGGTAAGTGTGAGTTGTTCTGGCACGATGAGGATGGGGACGAGATACAACTAACAACTGGCGGCAAGTTGAATGGTGCGGTTTTGGCTAATGATTCTGTTGATAGCGCCCAATATGCTGCGGCCTCGATAGACAACGAACATTTGGCTGCCGATTGTGTCGATGGGACAAAGATAGCTGATGATTCGATAGATTCGGAACATTACGCTGCTGCTTCAATCGACAATGAACACTTAGGGGCGGATGTGATGCACGATGCCGAGGGCGGGTACAACCAATGCGATGTCGATGGCACAAAGACAAAGGTTTACACGAAATACCTTACGGGTACAACCGATGCTGACAGTGAAACAGCCGTAGCTCATGGCGTTACCGTAAGCAAAATTCTTCATGTCTCCGTGATAATTTATGACAGCGGCATCAGTAAGTATTCCGTTGCTGAATATAGAAGTACCAGCAGCACAACCCAGACGTTCACCATTCGGTATGATGCAACTAATATTGTATTAACAAGTCTGGGTTCAACTGTTCAGGGTCAGGCGTACAGAATAAAGATAGATTATACGGCCTAAGTAGTAGTAATATGCAACAGATACAGATAAAACCATTATTAGCGCCTCGCGGCGGGCTTCGATACGATTTGCCCGCCGACCTTATTTCAGAACTTGAGATGAGCGACTGCCAGAACGTCTTTTTCGAGGACGGTCTGATAAAGAAACGCTACGGCTATGCGACTATGGGAAGCAATTTGCCGTTGGACGGAGCGGTCCTTGGTATGGACCAGTTTTATAAGTTTGACGGCAATAGTTGGCTTATCGTAATGACGGAGAACCAGATTTACCAGTGGATACCCGCTTCGGAAGTGTGGGATTCGATAAGCGATGCGGAGGGCTTATACGGTGCAGGACTTTATGGAGCAGAGGCTTACGGGGCCAATGCCGGAAATCCTTTTACGGGAACGGATAGTGACCTGTTTAGTTATGATTATATTCGTAAAAGTACGGAGACCGACCCCTGGTGGATTATGACCAACGGGGTAGACCCAATAAAAAAGTTTACCGGGACAGGCGCAATTTCCAACCTTATCAGTGATTATCCGACCGGGGTGGTAACTTTGCTCTCGAAGCACGTAATCGAGTTCAAAGACCATCTATTGCTCCTGGACGTAACCGAGAACGGCAACAGGTATCCTCAAAGGGTCAGATGGTCGGATACGGCAGACCCGGAAGATTTTATAAACGGCAACGCAAGTTATCAGGATTTGCCCGGGGCCGACTGGGTTGTCGGGGCCATAAAGTTTAAGGGCGATTACCTCGTCATTTTTAAGGAGCGAAGTATTTGGGTGGGTTATGCGACCGGCGACACGGACATTTTTCAATTTGACCGAAAAGTGTCAGGCACGGGCAGCCCGGCTGGTAGAACAATTGAATCTCTGGGCGATGAGATTATTTTTCTCGGCTGGGACGATGTGTATGTTTTTAACGGAATAGATTACGAGCCGATAGGAACGCCGATACAAAGACGATTATTTGCCACGTTGAACCCGGAAGAGATGGCCCGATGTTTCGGGGTAGTGATTGAAGAACAGAAGGAATACTGGCTTTTTGTGCCTTCAACAGATAAATCGCACATTTCAGGCGTCGGCCCTTCGACTTATCCCGACATAGCCTGGTGTTTCAATTATGACCTTAATAAATGGACGCGACATTCGTATAACGATTTTCTCACGATGTACGGATATTATGAGCTTGAGAGTACGAAAAAGTGGGACGACCTTGTAGGGACCTGGGACGAGCAGACGTGGAGATGGGACGATAGAACGACCTTGCAGACTGCACCGACTAACTTATTCGGCGACAATGCCGGTAACATATACGAATATTCCCGCTCTGTTAATAACGAGGACGGCACGGCGATAGACGCCTGGTTTTCGACCAAAGACTTCAACCTTACTCAATTGATGGAACGGATGTTTCTTTTCAGGATTGACATATATTACACAGGTCAGGGTCTCGACGTCCACTATTCAACAGACAAGGGCGGGAGCTGGACTTCTATAGGTTCGCTTTCCGCCAACAACGACCTTGAATCGGTACAGAGATTATTCTTTAGATTGAATTGCAATATGGTTCGTTTTCGGTTCAGGAACAATAGTTCAGGCCAACATTTTGAATTTTCGCGGGCAAACCTCTATTGGCAGCCCGCCGGAGGTAGATTGTAATGGCTACAAAACCAGCACAAGGCGGAAGTACCGGAACGTGGGGTACTGAATTAAATGCTCATCTTGAGGTCGAGCACGATGCGAACGGCAACCACGTTTACGTTGTCTGTAACGAAAACCAAGTGGTTTGCAATGAGAACCATGTAGTATCTAATCCAGCCACATATTAGGAGATTTATTATGGCGATTAACAATCCAAGTATCCAGAGTCACAACTCACCAACTTTATTGGGCAGTGTAGACTCAATAAATATGCAAACGGAAACGGTTACCACGCTTTATACCGTGCCCGTAGGCAAAGTATTCATTCCACACTTTATTATAATAAGGAATGTTTCAGCTTCCTTGGCGGGCTGTGTCCTGACATTTGGCCAGGTCGGCGCTCTCACGGATTTCCTTCCCAGCCAAACGCTGACAAATATCGACGCCGCTGGGGAAGCCGTTATTCTTCGACCCATTCCGTACGCGACGCCCGCGCTTGCAATAGTTCAATATACCGCCGGGGAGATTTTCCAAATGGACGTGGCAACTGCCTCAACGGGTGCGGCTACGGCTACGGCAGAAGTATATGGGACGCTCGACGATGCCTAAATTTTTGAGAACACAACTGATACCGGCGGTATCGAAGATAAAGGATATTGCCTCTACAAGGGAATGGGCGGAGAAGATAACGGCTTTTCTTGACGCTACTTTTCGCAAAATCGCCGATATTCCGTTTAATCAATCGGGGTCTCTAACTGTCGCGGATTCCGGTACGGCAAATGTAGAGTTTTCTTTTACTCACCATCTTGGCCGAACTCCGGCAGGATTCATCGTAACCAAAAGCGATGCGGCGTGTTCTGTGTACGATTCGGGAACTACCTGGACGACAACAACGATATATTTGAAATGCGATGCGGCCAATGTCGCATTAACGATAACCGTATTTTGAGGCAACTGAAATGGATACTATTAAACAATTAAAACAGAGAATCGCAGATATTGATGATGATTATACTTTGATATTTGAACAACAAAAAGGCTCTTCGCTTTACATACTAAAAGCCATAGAGCCGGAAAAAAAAGGTCATGATATTAGAGGCACAATAGAAATTTTTCATCAATTTTTAAGAGGATAGTACGATGTCAATTTTTACCACCAAAGAAAAAATTAAACAGGCGCCTGAATCATTCCCTGGTGCTGCGACGATGCGCAAGAATTTGGCGACGACGGCGGAGCCGGGGGCTTTAGAACGCCTCAAACTTGCAGGCACGGAATACCAGGGGCCTCTGGTAGCTGCTTTGAGCGAATTTGAAGAGACGGGATTACAGGGTTTGGAGGATTATCTCGGCCAGCCGCTTCCAACAGAAGGAACGATGTATAAAAGCGCGGTCGATGAGATTATGAAGACCCTAACCGGAGAATACGACCCTGCCGAAAGCGAATATTACAAAGCCTATAGAACAGGAGTTATGCGCGAGCTTGAGGAGTCCAAAGACCGATTAGCCGCCCGCGCTTCTGCGGGAGATAAGTTTTTCGGCGGCGGAAGAATTGCAACGGAAGGCGAGCTTGAGGAGTCGGCAATGGGCGACATGGCTATGGTTATGGGCCAATTGGCCGAAAGCGAAAGAGAACGCAGGCTCGGCGCCGTACCACAAGCCCTCGGTTTGACCCAGTATGGAGAAGAGGCCCAATTACAGAGGGTCGCCGCAAGTCAGCAATATGGCGAACTTCCCAGACTAATAGAGCAGGCGGAGATGGACGCCGATTATCAGGAATGGATAAGGGCTTTGGGCGATTTGGGAATTGCACTCGATACGGCGACCGGATTAGCTACTTATCAACCAACTGCCGTTAAAACCGGCGGCGGTTTAACAGATTTGGGTATGGTTTTACTGGCTGGTTCCTCTGCTGCGGGTAGTTACTTCGGCAGTAAGCCTAAGGAATAAAAAGGAGATTACATTATGATACGAACACCAATTTATCAGCCACGAATACCTATAGGCAGGGGTGGCGGCGTTATAGATTTAAGCAGTAAGGAGAATGAAAGCAATCGCCTTATCGCCCAGGCCGTCGGAGAGATGTTTGGAAATATCGCTAAAGGTATGCAAAAACAGAAGGAACAGCCGGTTCAGGGCAAAATCGTTATGGCCGGTGATAAAGCCCTGCTAATCGACCCTTATACCGGCGAAACGATAAAAGAGATACCTATGCCGCCGGATAGTGGGCGTAAAGTTTTAGAGGAGCTCGCGAAAACCACTAAGGCCGCAGAAGGTATCCCCCAAGAAACACTTGAGCAGCCGATAATTGACGCAATAACCGAACCTTTGCGCCAAAAAGCTATTGGAACGGCTGGTTTTGAAGAATATGAGATACCAGCCGAAAAACGCAGCAGGTTAGGTATCGACTGGTTGGCAAGGGATAAACCAGCTCGTACAGGGGTCCGCAAAAAGGGTGTTCAGCCCCAAGTCGCAGGCCCAGCCGAAGGCCCTGTCGAAAGCAAAACACGCCCACCACAACCAAAAGAATACCCCGATGCCGAATGGAGCGAGGAGCATCAAATGTGGACAATCATCAAAAACGGCAGAATTATGGGAGTTAAGTAATGCCTTTAGTGGATTTAGGGCCGGTTAAAAAAAAAGAACTTATCGACCTCGGACCCGCCCCTACCCCGATAACTGAAGCACTCAAAGAAACCGAACCAGACTTTCTGCGGATGCCCCCTGCCGATTTTGAGCCGAATGTGCCGAGCAAACTGGCCATTTCTCCCGGAATAGAACAGAAAGAAAAACCGATTGGTGTGATTGAATCTTTTAAGAGGGAAGGTGCTATCGGTGCGCTGAAACGTGCGCCGTTCAGTCCGTATAGAGGAGCTGAAGAAGCAGGATATTTACAGGCCCAAAAACGCCTCAAAGAAGGCAAGTACCCTTATGAGCCACGTTATGAGATGACCCCGATGGGCGGATATACGATGGTGCGTCCCCGCAGAAGTCTTGAGCAGGATAAGGCTTTTGTCAGTCAATATGAAAAGAGAAAAGAAGAAGAACAGCGTAGAGGATTTACCATTCCCGCCCATATAGCGCAAGGTGTTGCCGAGTTACCTTCCTGGATGGCCGAAATCTATGCGACCGGCGGAATCGCTACTGGATTCAAAAAGGCTTTACCACGCATCGCTACAAGAGCAGCCGTAGCTACAGGCTTGATGCCGCACCGTTTTAACGAAACTTATGGGAAATCCCGAATTGACCGGCCTAAAGAAAAACCCTCTGTCTCTATGGCAAAGGCTTACGGTTCGGTCTATATTGAAAACTTCTCCGAACTAACGGGAGAATTTTTAGTCAAAGGTGCAAAGCGATTGCTCGCTCCCGTATGGAAAAAATTGCCCTTTGGCAAGAAGTTCATAACAAGTTTAGGAAAAGTCGCAGAGGAGTTAAAAGTTGTCAAATCGACAAAAGATTTTCTCAACAGAATTTCAACAAGAGCGGGCTATAGTGGTTTATTGGCCGAAATCGGCGAAGAGAGAATTGCTACTATTATGCACTCCATCGCGGGCACAGAAGATTTTGGTGCCGGTCCCGATGCGAAATGGGACGAAAGATTAAAAGCCGGTATTTTGCAGGACTTACAGCCTCGTAATATCATTATCGAAACTGCGGTATTATCCGTCCCGGGTATGGCAAGATATGTGGCGGGCAAGGCTATGGCCAAACCGTTAGCCCCTAAAATCACTCCTGAACCACAACAACCGTCAGGAGAGAAGCGGAAGGCCATTCGCGAGAAAGGAATCGAGGAGTATCGCGCCAAGGTAACAGAGCAAAAAGCCCAACAGTTAGCCAAAGAGCTTGAGAAAAGCCTGAATCTCAGTCCAGAAGCGGCTTTGAGAGTGGCCCGAAAGAAACTTGAGATTGACGCGGGAAAAGCCACCGAAGCCAAGGCAATAGAAACGGCTAAAACAGCCGCAGAGAGGGTCGAGAAGCCCCCTGTGCCTGCCGTACAGCCGTCAAAGACAGAAATAGCAGTCACAAGATTTGTTGACGAGATAAGTCTGAAAGTTCCGGGTCTAATAGTTAAAGAAGGAGATGCAACAGGCTTAACCTACACACAAGTCCAAAGTGGCCCAGCTAAAGGTATGATTCAACCAACTCTACATATCAACAAAAAACAGTTAAAATCTCGGTTGAATGAAGTCCAAGAAAGGGTAAGGCAAGAAAATCCAAATGCCACAGATGTGGAAATCCAAGAAGCACAGAACGAATGGATTGATAATGCTATAAAAGAAGAACTGATTCATATAGAACAACAGAAAGATGGTACAACTTCAAATATTGAATCGAAATGGGAGGCATTACCTAAAAAAACCAAGCAACGAATACGATTATTATATGATAGAACTTTATTTGGAGACAAAGGAAGAATTGTATCTAATGAAGAGTTATATCTTGAATACGACCGAATTAAAAGACAAATTCAGTCAACAGGGACATTTACGGAAGCCATTTTGTTTGGAGATGAAGATGCTTTTGTATCTGGTTTAAGAAAAGCGATAACCGAGGAAACGGCTAAAACAGCCGCAGAGAGGGGGGTAGAAGAGCCACAGCCGCCCACAGAGACGCGAAAGCCCCCAGAAGCACCCAAGATAGCCCAAAAGCCAGAAATAAGCCCCGTAGAGGGGGAAGTAGATTATGAAAAAATAGCTATAGACCTTGGTGGGCGTTCCCACGCATTGCCGTTTCTACCAAAAGTTATTCGTACTTATGCAGAGCAAGGAATAGAAAGAGGCCAGTTTGAATTAGAGCAATTAGTTGATAGGATGTCTGAGAGCGAGGGGGACTTGACAACAGGCAAAGTATTCAAAACGCCCGAATCGCCAGAAGCTGAAAGATACTTCAATGAAATGGATGCTGCTATACAAGAAGAATTAGGAATAACCCCCGCCGAGCCAGCCGTAGAGGGGGAAGTGGTTGTCACAGAAGTTACTCAGGAGATGAAAAAGCTACCTAAAGAAGAACGAATAGAACTTTTGGAATCATTCAGAGACGAAATTGTCGCATCTTTACCAGAAAAAGGACCTGGCTTTGCTTTATTAGCTGGTGGAAGAATTAACTCGATGCTAATTAAAGCAGGTAAGGAATTAGGATTATCAAACGAGGAGGTCACAAAATTTCTAATATCTGTTACTCCGAGCGGGCAGCCCCCCTCCAAGCCAGCCCCCAAGATAGAGCCAGCCGTAGAGCCAGAGGCTAAGACCAAAGCGAAAGTAGGGAAAAAGAAAATATCAGCCAAAGACGAATTTAAGGTTGGCGATGTCGTAAACACAAAAGGGCAGTCAAATATGGCTGACCCTGTAACAATAAATGCGATACAAGGAAATACTTTGAAATTTACTGATGCCAAAGGCGTTGAGTATGCTGGAATGGCCAGAGCGACTGTAAGACGACTTATTGAAGGTAGTAGTTGGGAAAGAGTCAGCGGCGAAGCCCTGAAAGCCCCAGCAGTAGAGCCAGAGGCTAAACCCCCAGCGAAAGAGAAAGAGTTTGAAATCGAACCCGGCAAATTTTATACACAGGCCAAGATTGATGAGGCTATTACGAAAGGCGAGATGGGAGAGATTGAGATTGAACCTGTATCAGAAACTGAAAGTAGTTCATTTAATAAGCACATTGATTATTTTCAGACCCGGCAATTACCAGAGACTTCGCAGATAAGAAAAATCCAAAAGCAGATGCAGGTCTTAAACGGAAAGAGATTAGCCGGTACAATCACAGCCAAGGAAGCGAATACAAAAATCCGGCAATTGCGAAAGGTCTTATTTGAAACGGCTGAAAAGGAAGGCATTGCCCTGCGAATGACCAAAGGCGGCAAGGTCTCGGTTGCGGTAAGAAAGGCCGGTACTTACGTCCCTGTTGAATTTGCGAAATATAAAAAGTTCCAAGACATCTACCCCCGGGCGCAGGACGTTACTCGCTCAATACAGCAGATTGACGGAGCTTTATCGGTTAAGGAAAAGAAAAAAATGCCAGGCCAGGCAGGGATGGCGGAACAGCACATTCTATGGCCGACCCGTGAAATACACATGCAGAAAGACAGATACATAAAGGAAAAGGCCGTTCAACTTAAAAAGATACTTACGGTGAAAAAAGGAAGCAAAAAGGACACGCAAATCAATCTTGTTCTGGAGAAAATAGCAAAAGCCGATAGGGATAAACCGATAAAAGACGTATTGAGTGCGAAAACTATTAAGGCAATGGGCGTGACACCGGATGTTGTCAATCAGGCTGTAGCACTTCGTAAATGGTATGATGAATCACATGACGAGCAGAACATCGCTCGCAGGATGCGAGACCAGAAAGAAATCCCCTATCACCGAAATTACTCACCACAAATTTTGAGGGATGCTACTATTTGGGAACAAATAACGATGACGGGTAAAACCGCTGAGGATGTCTTTGGTAAAAAAGCCCCCATCCCCGATTACATAAGACCAAACAAACCCTTTAATCCTCGTGAAATGGCAAGGAAGGCCGGTATCCGGTATGAGGATAGAATCAAGTCGGCAACAGAATTGGCTGGCAGGTATCTATCAACGGCGGCTAAGGACATTTTTAATACGTCAATAATCCAGAACAACAAGGCTTTCATTCAGCAACTTGAAGCGATGGGATATGAAAAACCTGCAAGATACCTGGCGGATTGGACTTCGCAGGCTTACGCCGGGATTATGCCATCCATCGACCGTGCCCTGATGTTGGGAGAAACACCCAAAGCAAGAAAGGGCATGATGAAGTGGAATCAGGTAAGAAACCTGGCCGTGTTCCCTTTGAATGTGGGTTGGACATTGGGAACACAAATAAAGTCTTTTGCTATGACTATTGGCAGGTATGGTTCGGTAAATATAACCAGGGGATTTTACCAATGGTTGAAGCCAAGCGTAAGAAGACAGGCCGCAGAGGATTATTATTCTTTCATAGTCAAGTCCGCCAAGCAGGGGAAAGTCACAAGACAGGATGCGAAGAACCTTATCGGGGAAGAGGTCAAGATTCGCAGGACAAAAGGGGAGATTGCAAGAGACCTGACAACTTTATTCTTAGAGGAAATGGAAAAACTTCTGACAGGGACTTCGATTAGAGCTGCACATTTACACGGTAAGAAACGGGGTTTGACAGGTGAAGCCCTAAAGAACTATGCCTCAGACGGCGGTGCTAAAACTCAATCTATGTACAACGATGAGGACAAGCCCCTCTTTTTAACGAACCTGACTGTCAAAACAGTAACACCCTACCAGACATACTGCTATGAAACTATGAACACCCTTAGAGAATGGGCTGGTAGAACGGGAACACCGCCGGACAGTAAGATGTATGCAATCTGGTCGTTGGTTCGCTATTTAGCTGCTATGGCCGTAATGAACCAGATAGAGGCGTCAATTCGTGGAAGAAAGTGGAGTTGGTTAAGATTAGTGCCAATGCCATTTTCTGAATTATGGCTTAGTCCAATATACAAACATTTCACAAAGGAATGGTTGCCTGGCGGTTCGGGATTATTATCACCTGTAGAGACCGCATCAAGATTAGCTAAAGGTATTGATGATGTTCTTGAAACGGGTAGTTGGCGAAAACTGCGGAATGAACTTATAAAATATGGACCCGGTCTTTTTCTTGTACCCGCAGGCGTTCAATGGGCAAGGTTAGTTGATGGCATTATCACCTATTCTCAGGGCGGTGTTTATGACAGGCGAGGTAAATTATTATTTAAGATGAAAGACCCGCAGGATTTAGCCCGTGCAATCTTCACGGGAGTTTGGTCAACAAAAGGCGGTCAAGAATATCTTGAGAAAAGAACTGGCAAAAAGCAGGAAGGCAAACGCAAAACTCGTTTAGAGCGAGAAAAGAAGATGCTCAGGAAATAATAGGTCAATCGGAAATATGTTTTTCTTTTCTCTTGCTTTTGATGTCTTGAATTTTGGCTCTGTGGAGACCAAAAACAGTGCCCATTATGAAGAAAAATCCTGCTGCAAAAATATATTCAATAATCTCATCTGCTTTATCACTAAAAATGAGAACGAGAATGGCTATAAAAACGAGAATGCAAAAACAGCCACTTAGGCCCAAAAATGTTTCTGAGTATGTTAACTTGTCCCATAGTTTTTTAAGTTTTGAATTTTTCATAAGTAATCCCTCATAGAGTAGGCAAAAATGCAGGTTAATACCAATAGAATAATGGCGACTATGTTCCAGAACAGGCTATCGGTTTTAGGTTGTTTCATCCCGAATCTCCCGGCCTCCATGCCTTCCGTATGATTATAAGGTACTGATATAAATTGTCAAGGAAAAAATGAGATTTAGGCTAATAAGAAAAAAGGGCAGGCAGGAGTCGAACCTGCAACGGAATCGCAACCCCGCTTCCAGACCAGCGTTTAGTATAGGCGGGTCATTCAGACCACGCCCCGCCGCAACCCTTCCCTTTACAATCTAATAGATAAGATGAGAGTTGTCAAATGAGATTTAGGCTAATATCAAAACACGCAGACGGTATAGGTCTCTTGTACCGGATATGGCAGGAAGGCCACGATGTATCGTTCTGGGTGCAGGAGAAGAAGGCCAAGCCCACTTACAGGGGCATACTGCCCCAGGTTCAGACTTACGCCCAGGACCTAAAGAAAAGCGATATTGTTTTCTTCGATATGGTCGGTCTCGGTTTTTTGGCCGATAAGCTCAAGAAATCCGGCATTGCCGTCTATGGCGGGGGCGGGATTAACGACAAACTGGAACTCGACAGAGTGTTCGGTATTCAAACCGCAGAGGCCGCCAGAATTAAGGTTCCCGAATACAAGCCTTTCAGCTCTTACGAGAAGGCGGTCGATTTCGTAAAAAACAGTAAGAAAATATGGGTCTTCAAACCGCTTGACAATAAAAGCCCTATGCTCACCTACGTTTCCGAAGGCGCGGACGATATGGTTGGTATTCTTGAGCATTACAAACCTAAGAAGTTCATTTTGCAGGAGAAAATTGAAGGGACGGAAATCTCGACCGAGGCGTGGTATGTCAACGGCGAGCTTGTTCCTAACAGCATAAACTCGACCATCGAGACGAAAAGGTTTATGGACGGCGACAAAGGCCCGAACACCGGCTGCATGACGAGTGTCGTATGGTTCCATAAGGGTAAACCAAAGATATATTTTCAGACCCTTGCAAAACTTGAGAAATTCTTGAAACGGAAAAAATACTCCGGGCCGCTCGATGTCAATTGCATCGTTACCAAAGAGGGGCCGTACTTTTTGGAGTTTACTTCACGGTTCGGATATAACGCCATTTACGCCGCATTATCTGAATTTGGCGAGTTTGGTTCGTTTCTCTCCAAGTTGGCGCGTGGTAAGATTCCGAAAATAAAACCTTCACGACAGTATTGTGGGGCGGTCAGACTTTCAATACCCCCCTATCCCAACGATGTCGATGCAACTGCGGGCAGGCCCATAGGGGTAAAGTCGCTCAAAGACGTATTTTTGCTCGATGCAAAATACGACGGCAAAATGGTAACCGCTGGTGTCGATGGCGTGGTGTGTGAAGTAACCGCCAAAGCGGATGATCTTAACACTTTGGAAAAACAGTTATATGCGAAAGTCGATAGAATTAAAATCCCCGACAAACAGTACCGTTCAGACGCTGTAAAAGTCGCGCAAGAACGGTTAGGAGAAATCAATGCGCAAACAAAAAGGTGACCTAAGACTTTGGGTAATTATGGCTATCAGCTTGGCTGGACTAATCTACAATATCGTAAGTGGTTACGCTATACGTGGGAACGAACTGAAACACATCAACCAAACTCTTAATGACGTTCGAAGTCGCGTTGAACGAATCGAAAATATGTTTTTGAAAGGAGACCTGAAATGAACTGGATTGAAATTGTGAATTTGATTGTGGCTTTGTGGCCGTTGATTCTGCAAATTCTCAATGCCATAAGCGATGAGAGCAAGCGGAATCAAGTTGCAGATGCGGTAACGACCGTTGCCGGTCGTATGTTTACCGGCGACATCCAAGTCGCAAATGCCGCTGATGTTATTGCTAAATTAAAAGAGCCATTGTTGGCGTAATGCAAAAGGACTTCCACTTTCACGTTACCGATGTTCTGGCCTGCAAGGCCGGAATAGAAGAACCGCTGATAGTGGCCTGGGCTAATCAGTACACAGACGAACTAAAGAAGGCCAGGCTACACGGCATCCAGACCCAATCCGGCATATTGGGCAATTGGGCTGACCGTCAAATCCAGCGGACGGTCTTGGTCCCATTCCATTTCTTGCCGGGCGACAATCTCGAAAAGACTTGTGTTGTAACGCCCGATTCTCGGTTAGCCAGGATGCTAATAGATGAGGCGGGGGACTTCTTTGAATTGGGAATTGCGCTCCACTCTTTCCAGGATACCTATTCACATCAGGGATTCACCGGCTGGCTTGAAAAAGAAAACGAATGTTTCCCCTGGTGGTATCTCGGCAGTCCCCAACCGCCGATAGGCCACGCCGATATGGGCGTTGTCCCCGATGTGGTAAGTGCGGAATGGACGGACTTGCGTACAGGGATAGTAATAGACAACAGGCGAAGGGCTTTGGCCTGCGCCAAGAGAACCTATGAGATTTTATGCGGGTTCACCGAAAAGGAAAACAACTGGCCGGATTTGAGGGTAGAATTTCAGACACTTTTCGCCATAAGGTCTTATGATGAGCGCAAGAAAACCTTACTGAAGCTGGGCAGCGGCAAGAGATTTTCAGAACTTACCTACTCGAAAACGTACCGGGACGAATTTGAAACCGCCGCCGCCAAACAGCTCGGTATCGTAACAATGGCATAAAACCTCTTTCAAATGCCCCGATTCAACCTTGCTTTCGGGGCATTTTCCCCCTCTTGACTTTGTCCTAAAAACCATCTGTCCAAACACTCATTTTTTTTATTTTGTTCTTGACCAATCACAATAAGTTGTCGATAATATGAATATGAAGACTATCAGGGCTATTCAGATGAATCAATCGAGTAGAGGATTTCGCGCAATCAGTTTTTTTGTAGGGCAAAGTTTTTGCACTTCTTTCTCCCTGATAGTCGTTCAGAGCTTTGCCCTACTTTTTTTTGAGGTGATAAGATGAGAACAGAAACAAAGAAATTCGTTATTGACTGTATCAACCAACGCCGATGCGATGACTTTTATCGAGCAAAATTGGCTTTTAGAAATTGCACGCCCGAAGAAATGAATCAAGAGTATGGGCAATCCGGCCAAACCCGCCAACAAATTCTCGATGGTTACGAACAACGCGAGAAACAATGCGATGAAGCTATCACAGAACTTGAGTAGGTGATATAGTGGCTGAACAAGACATAACATCCAAGTTAGAAGCTATGAATCGCATTAGTGAATTGGTTAGGCAACGCGATGATTTGCTGGTAAAATTGGAAAGTATGATTTGCAAGGGATGTAATTGCTCTGATTGCAAAATAGCCAGAGCAACCATAGCAAAGGCTCAACCATCTAATACGTCGGTACAACCTAAGAAATCGGGGGTCATAAGATGAAGGTATATTTTCTCCGTTACTGCAATCGTGGAATGGCCCATTATTCGGCTTACAATGGCGATATTGACGCCTTTTACCAGCAGAATGGTACAGAATCTATGTCGGTAGCTGTGTGGTCCCGCGATTGGGATGCCAGCTTTACGCGACAGGGATTTTATCGCCTAATTTAACAAATTATTTTTTCTTATTGAAAAGTGAATACGAGAGCAAACCGCGAAAGCGGCTCACGAAGCTCAGAAACGTCAACTGAGGGAAACTATCAGGCGTGACCAGCCCGGGAGAGTAGCGGGCATATTTTGACAAGTGAATACTGCGGGGTAGAGAAGTGGTATCTCGTCAGGCCCATAACCTGGAAATCGCTGGTTCGAATCCAGCCCCCGCTATTATGGGCTCGACAGTTTGAAAAGTGAATATGAGAGGCGGCGGCGGGGACGGTAGCCCAGTCAGGTAGGGCGTCGGCCTGAAAAGCCGAAGGTCGCAGCAGGCTTGCCTCGCTGCGGTGCGAATAGGCAAGCTGGGTTCAAATCCCGCCCGTTCTCGCCAAAGGTAGGCTCTTGAGAAATCAATCCTGCCCGCCTCTCTCCCTTTTGAAAGGAGAAAAAATGATTTTATCAAAAATAGCAATTAGAGAACATAGAGCATTGAAAAGCCGGTGGTCTGACGAGAGCAGATTAAGCCAACAGGTTTTAATAGCTGTTTTGTGGCGGTTGGAGCAACAGAACGAATTGCTCACAAAGTTAATTCGACAGAAAAAGACGAAAAAGCCACTCACAAAATATCAACGATTTTTCGGCAAACAAATCAAAAAAGGCTTAACGGCAAAGGAGACGGCCAAACTTTGGCAAGAGAAGCAGACACAACTTTGACAAGTGAATCTTAAGCGCAGGGCGGTGGGGCCTCCCAACCGAGAAAAGGTGCGCGGGAGTGAGCGAAGCCGCCCATTTTTAGGGAGTGAATTATGATTGGTATTGATTTGATAACAAACCGTTTTTTCACAACAACTGGCGAAGATATATGGAAAGTTGAGTGGTATTTCACTCAGCCTTCGTGCAGGCTAAAAAATCTCGAAACAGGCGATGTGGAAGAATTTGGAATGGGAGGGCTAACGGCACAAAAATTTCATCGTATCGAAATGCCCATAAAACCTAAAGAACCTTTACCTTTTTAGGAGAAAGCATTATGAGAAAAATCATAATAGAAATCAAGAAGATGTTAAGGCGGGAGTATAAAATGAACGGCATCCAGGCGACTTCCATTATTGCCGATGCTTTCCGAATACTTCCCCAAGAAGGTGCAAACCCAAAAGATTTGGCACAGATTGCGATACGTTTAGCGAACAGTGGAATTTATTGAAAGGAGAAAAATGAGCAGAGAAAGAAAGGCAAAGTATGTGTTGTGTTTGGTAATGGCGTGGCTGGCCGCCCTGTTTATTTTTGTTTTGTCGGGCTGTCAGATGGGACGTGGAGCCGTTGGCGACACAAAATGGTTACTTCAAGCTGCCTTCGATAATATGCGACCGGCAGAAGAAGACCAGCAACCGGCGCCAAGGCGTCAAGGAATGACGACAGATGATTTGTTTCACCGTGGCAAATAGGCAAGGACGACGAGTACGGGGCAATGCTCGAAAGGATGCCCCAAGGAATTATACTTATAGAAAGGATGAACGATGCAAGAAAGAGACGGAACATTTACACAGTTATCTGAAACAGAAGTTGGGAATTTGCGGCCTTGGCAGCTTTCAAAAACAATATGCGAAGGCCAAATTTTCAAGGTTAAGAAATGCCATTTTCAGGTAACGGAAATTACAAAAAAAGGAATTGTTGCCAAGGGCATTTCTCGCAAAGAATATCACGACCTAAAAAGAGGCCGCCCAGATTGGTGTTGAGGAGTAATGATTATGGCTAAAGAAGACGAAATTTGCCCTGTAAAGGATTGCCAAAATCCTGCAACAGTAAAATTTGGGCCACTAAAAGTATGCTGGCAATGCTTTGATAAATGTGCATACGATATGCAACCGCTTATCCTGAAACCAACGGAGAAAGTAGAGGACAAGCAAGAAGCCCTCTCCGAGGAGAAGCAAGATGACTGAAGAGCGCAGGAAAAATCCAGAGGGATGGCCGGATACAGACCCTTATCCGTTTCGGGATTTGAAGTCTCTGCACAAAGAACCTC
>Ga0307375_10000732_pt1 | contig 39317 bp, 35 predicted proteins | sample TR1MG_FD_202531 | JGI IMG/M metagenome (GOLD analysis project Ga0307375, IMG submission 202531) | Soil microbial communities from Risofladan, Vaasa, Finland - TR-1 | ecosystem: Environmental > Terrestrial > Soil > Coastal area > Acid sulfate soil | place: Finland: Risofladan, Vaasa | collected... | reverse complement strand
ACCCGCCGTACCCGCCGTACCCGCCGTACCCGCCGTACCCGCCGTACCCGCCGTACCCGCCGTACCCGCCGTACCCGCCGTACCCGCCGTACCCGCCGTACCCGCCGTACCCGCCGTACCCGCCGTACCCGCCGTAACGCCCGTAATCCCAAGGGCGTTTATACCCATTCAGCGTCCCGCAAGGGGGCGCACTACTTGGCTTGCGGGGATGCGTGGTACAAGCCTAGTACCGTCCTTGCCAACATGAGAGCCCAAAGACCCATTGAGTCGAAGAGGGGCGCATGAGAGAGCGGTTTGCTGCCGGCCCTACGTAAAGGAAACGGGTGTTTCTGTTGCCGGATCATGCGGTTGTAGGTGTGACGCAGACCTGACGATCTGGGTGTGCTAATGCTTTGGTGGGCCCCCGGGATTAGGCTTCCCTCCAAACGGGACGCGTTCTTAACGGAGATTGTGACCGCTATCGTTTGACGTTAAACTGCTTCGTCATTATGGGGGTGAATATGCGAGACGACGGACTGGTAAAGAACTCGTCGTCTGCCCTAAGTCGGTCCATGGATGCTGCGCGGACCGAGGCGACCCGCCTGCTCGACCCCTCCGCGCGATCTCGGTTGGGCCAATTCATGACGCCGACCGCCATTGCCGATTTTATGGCATCACTTTTTACCCAATGGCCAGAAAAAGCTTGTCTGCTTGATCCCGGCGCTGGATTTGGGTCCCTTACGGGGGCGTTTGCTGAGCGTTTTGAACAAACGGCCCCTCGTGGCTGCGCTTTGGAGGCGCATGGGTATGAAATTGATCCGATCCTGCGCGGGTATCTTCAGGAGCACATGGAGGATATCGGGGAGCGCTTCCGTGGCCGAGGTCAGCGGTTTTGTGGGATTGTTCATGATCGCGATTTTATCGCTGAGGCAAGCTTCCTTACGGGTATGGGTGCCCCTCGGTTTACCCACGCGATTTTGAATCCCCCGTACAAGAAGATTACCAATACCTCTGAACATCGGCGGCTCTTACGGGCCGTGGGCTTGGAGACCGGTAATCTCTACAGCGCGTTCCTGGGGCTTACTGTCACCTTGATGGCAGAGGGCGGGGAGATCGTCGCCATCGTCCCTCGAAGCTTCTGTAACGGCACCTACTTTCGACCGTTCCGGCGTTTTCTCCTGGAACGGACGGCCATGACCCATCTTCATGTCTTTGCAAGCCGAAGGAGCGCTTTCAAAGACGACGAGGTCTTGCAGGAAAACATCATCATCCGATTGGTGCGTGGCGCTAAGCCCCAGTCGGTGACCCTGTCCTTTTCCCAAGATGCGCACTTTACCGATCTTGAGAGTAGAGAAGTCCCTTTTGCAGAGATCGTCCACCCCGGAGACGTGAACGCATTTATTCGCATGCCGGATGGTCTTGATGATAAGTCTGGCGTGCCTTTCACACGCACCTTGGCGGACCTGGGTCTGACGGTCTCCACGGGTCCTGTGGTCGATTTTCGGGTCCGGCCTTATGCGCAGTCGAATCCGGAGGAGGATTATGCCCCGCTCTTGTATGCGCACCACTTCCCAAACGGCCGCCTCTCATGGCCCATGGCGCATAAAAAACCGAATTCTTTGGCGCTCCATCCTGACACTCGCAAGTGGCTTATGCCGCGCGGCTTCTATACGCTTACCAAGCGGTTCTCGGCGAAGGAGGAGCGTCGGCGCCTAGTCGCCTTTGTGATCGATCCCAACGCTATGCCTCAACCCTTGTATGGGTTTGAGAACCATCTGAATGTCTTTCACTATGGTAAGGCAGGCCTCCCCGAGGATCTGGCGCGGGGGCTCGCAGTGTTTTTGAATTCCACTTTGGCAGACCAAGCCTTCCGCGAATTCAGCGGACATACCCAGGTCAATGCCGGGGATCTGCGGGCCTTGCGTTATCCGGATCGCGCCACCCTGATCCGTTTCGGGCAATGGGCGAGGCAGGCGGGATCTGCAACACAAGAAGCCATTGACGCCTGTGTCGAGCGATGCCGTGAGGGATTGCGATCCCAAGACTCAACGGATCCAGGAGGCCCTGGGCGTGTTGGACGATTTGGGCATGCCCCGCGCCCAACGCAACGAGCGCTCCGCCCTTTGTTTGTTGGCCCTCTTAGATCTCACCCCGGATAAGCCGTGGAGTGTGGCCTCAGACCCTTTAATAGGCATCACCCCCATCATGGACTGGGCGCGTCTTCATTACGAAAAGCCCTACGCGCCCAATACCCGCGAGACCTTCCGTCGTCAGACCATGCACCAGTTTATCCAGGTGCGGGCTCGCGCTCTACAACCCAGACCAGCCTGACCGGCCGGTCAATAGCCCGAACGCCGTCTACCAGATCGAGCCCGCGTGCCTGGATACCCTTCGGGCCTTGGGGACCACAGATTACACGATAAGGCTCGCTAACTTTCTCGCGATACGGGGGACGTTGGCGGCCCAACACGCGATGCCCCGCTCGATGCGTATGGTGCCGTTACAGGCCGCTTCTGGGCAGGAGCTGCTGCTTTCACCCGGCCATCACAGCGCGCTCATAAAGGCCCTCTGTGAAGAATTTGGACCGCGTTTTGTACCGGGTGGGCAACTCGTGTATGCCGGCGATACGGGGAAGAAATGGGGTTATTGCAACGAACCTTTACTGGCCTCCCTCGGTATCACCATAGGGGCGCATGGCAAAATGCCTGATGTCATGATCTACGACCCGGATCGACGTTGGCTGATCCTGGCCGAGGCCGTGACCTCGCATGGACCCGTGGACGCCAAACGCCACCAGGAACTGAGCGAACTCTTTCAGGATGGCGGCGCCGGTCTTGTGTTTGTGTCCGCCTTCCCTGATCGCCGCACATTCAACAAGTACCAGGAAGTGATTTCCTGGGAATCTGAGGTGTAGATTGCGGATCATCCGAGCCACCTCATCCATTTTAACGGCGTACGGTTTTTGGGTCCGTATTCGAGCGCGTAAAAGCCTAGCCGTGTATTTTTATTGATCATGAATACCCTGATGTGTTCCTCAGTCGGGTATACGGCCCCAATGGAGTTTGATGCCACCGTTTCCTGAACGCCAGTTCTCCGCGAAACCCAATCAAGCGCACGTTACTACCGGATTTTGACCCAGACGCGTCTGCCGGCTTCGCCATTCTGGTGCATGCGCGGTATATGGTGAATCGTGGTCGTTTTTTTGCGTCATAACGTGGAGGTTTCTGGGTGAAAAGGCCGTGTGCTTGGTCCTCACAGGCATGGCGCAAGGATGATAGCGCTATGTCCACCCGGTCACCGCTGTGATAACGACATTCCCTTGTCGGAGCTCGGCTAAGCGTTGTAAGACCGTTGGTGGAGGGTATTCTCCCCTCGCCCGGAAGCGCAAAGGGGGTAAGCAACTATCTCGAGCAAGAGAGCAATAACGTTCTAGCCTGGGGTCTGAACCCGCACCACACTATTTCCTGGCGTTGGTTTTCTTAAGATCAACCGACCACGGCGCGGGTATCGCTCTTCCTTTGAAGTTGATTGCGTGGGTTCCGGTCAGGGTGGGGCCTAGGCAGGCGCTAGAAGCCGAGACCGGCGCAGGCAGGATGTAGGCCACGTCATGTCACTTGTCAAAAAGAGGAGCGGGAGGTTGTGATGAATCGTCCATTGAGCTTTGCGCGACTTGTCGCGGTCGCAGGATTCGTGGGCGCGGTATCGGTTGCGCGGGCGGATACGTGGTTATATGCCAGCCCTGCTTATTCCACGGGCTCCTACGGCTCTGGCGCTACGACACAAATTGAGGGGATAACGTACGGGGCGAGCGTGGTTCATACCGTCTTGAATTTCAAAGATCGGACAAGCAATAAGCTTGCCTTCAACGCTTGGGTGCCTTTTCTCTCGGTGCAAGGGAGTGGTGTCATTACTTCCGATGGCCGGGTGATCGGCCGACGCGGCACGGTTGGACCCACGACCACCACGACCGGATGGGGTGATTGGATGACGCAAATTAGCGACACGTATGAAGGCGCGTCATTCGGCTCGATTGACGCCTACGCAGGCCTCAAGCTGGTCACGGGCACCCGCGCGCTCGGCACCGGCGAAAATGATTACGATTTTGGCGCAACCTACAATGCGCTTCCGGTAACGATAGGGAAAAGGCAATACACCCCCTTCGTTGGGATGACTTATACGGTTATGGGGAAACCGCCCGGCCTAGCCTTGCAGAACTATGTAGACTCCATAGCCGGCGTGACCACCTTTGCGCTCGGTGGTTACGTGAGCGGCCAGCTTTCCTATACCGGTTCCGCACAGCTAGGCTTTCCCGCTGCCACGGCCGTGAGTGTCTCCTGGGGCCGGAACCTCTTTGAAGGCCGTTCCGCGTTCCATGTCGGATTGAGTAAGGGCTTAAGTAATGGGAGCCCCAATTGGTCCGCCTGGATGTCGCTTGGCGTCTGGGCCTAATAGGGGATGAGCTTTGGCGGCGTACTCTCCAAGCCGCCTGGGACAGGGAAGTCCCCGGCTATGACTGTTGCATCAACGTTTTTTGCAGCACCTAATGTAAGGGGGATCTTATGATGAAAATATTTACTCTCATTCTCGTGTTGGTCGCTTTGACCGTTGGTTTTAAGCTGATCACGCCGGCCCACGCCATCACCCATAGCGATATCTGTCTTGCCAACCGCGATCAATGCCTGCGTGGTTGTGATGGCATGGCGCAATGTAGCAATGCCTGCCAAATCAATTACCAAAAGTGTCTCCAGGGCGGCGAATAGAGGGATGCACCTGCCAGCCCATGGACTATCGGCCGGGCGCCACAGGTGAAGTCGGAACGTAAAGATTGGGTTGTGGCCAAATCCGAGGATCCGGTAAGGAGCGGTACATCACCCTCTACCGCGTCCGCGCCATGATTGGGAGCTGTTTATCCACAATAACACAATAATTATAAAGCCATTATGACTGGAAATAACAAGAATTTGTGTGTTAGAGCGAATATTCTGCTATCAAAAACCAAAGCCGCGGAATCGAGGTGACCAAATGAACGGGAAGGCTATAGTGGTTTTAGCGGGTGCTTTAGCCGCGATCATGGGGGCGACTGTGGCTAAGGCGGAAAGCCAAGCAGGGCCAGGGAGCTGCTTGTCCGTCGTGGATAACCTGAACGTTCCGATTCTCGCTCAGTTACAAAGCACAAATGGATCCTGGATTAATGCCGGTATGACAGGATGGCAGGCTCATGTGGCGGGGTATTCAGACGATCCATGGATCATTCAACCAGGGGGAGTGGCACAGATTTTAGCGTATCGTCCTTCGGAGGCTTACGTTCATTCACAGAACGGTGGTTTCAGTGTCATATTTTCAGAGATACTTCCGCCAGTCGGTCCGCAGGTAACCTACGCGATTGGTCCATATGAAATAGGAGTCAAAGGATACCCGAAAACTACTTGGGTATTCCACCCCGAGATGACAGAGAATGGTGGTTGCAAAGGGACATGGGTTGCTTCGGTTACGTAATAGGGCAGGGAACTGAAGATAATTACAACAGGATCACGTTTTCGTCGACGGTTGTATACAAAACATTTTTAACGTGACACCAAAAATCCGAAGGAAATCATTTGCGAGGAGCAGTCTATATGCGTACAGGCACGAACGTATTTAAGGGGCTCATGATGGTATTCTTCATTTCTGGCTGTGCTAACGTTTTGACGCAAACGGCTGGCGCCTCCACGATTACGGTTCCGAATGACCATATGATCGTTCCCGGCGTGCGGATGGGGCCATTCGTGCTCGGTATGACGGAAACACAGCTCTTGGCTATGGGGCGGCCGAGTACGCGCTACGCAGGTGGCCTTGCGGATATGAGTCCGCCCAGTAATATACCAGCCACACTATACTGTTATTCTGACCAGGTTGTCTGCGTAGAGGTAAATCAAACTAATCATCTGGTCCAAGCGATCTATACAGAAGGGACCTATACAGGAGGGTCTTGCCCTTATAAGACATCATCCGGCGTTACCTGTGGATCCACATGGGCGCAGGTGACCGAATCGTTTGATCTAGGCGAGCCCGATCCCAAAGAAACCGAATATCACCCTTATAATCTGGGTCCAAGCGATCTAAACGGCAAGTTGATGATGCTGGGATTCAAGAATCTCGCCACGAGAACCGTAACGCACATCTTTTTTGTGGATTCCGGTGCCTCTATGGCGTCTCCGATCTATACATACGTGAGGGGAATTGCAATAACCTATGAAAATTATAGTGGTGAATATTATTATTAGGCATGAGTGATGGTCAGTCAGCGCTTGGTTTGCGAGATGTCTTAGGGTCCGCCTATTCGTGGGATAGATCATGGGTGTACTGCCCGTAGATTGGCGGTGAACGGTGGCTACACGTTTTTTGTACGGGAGATCTTCTGGGTTTTGCGTTCCGGTTTCGCTTTGCGTCCAGAGGCATCGAATAAGGAAATCGCGGCATGGGTCTCGTGAAACGGATGCCGGATCTCCTCAAGTTTAATGAGGCCTTACAAACTCTTTAAGGGATCTTTGGGGTCGCGTGCCCGCGCGCTCTGCTTACAAACCAGTGATACGCACTTGGTATAACGATGAGATTTAAGATCGTCGAACTCACGAGGCCACCTAAAACCACTTCGGCCAATGGTCGCTCGAGCTCTTTACCGACAGGTGAGCCGAATAGCAATGGTAACAGGCCTAGGGCCGCTGTGGCCGCCGTCATGAGAATCGGGACTAAGCGATCCAGGCTCCCGCGGCGCACGACCTCCTCGACCCCTAGGCCCTCCTCGCGCAACGCGCGATATCGACTCATTAAGATGATGCCATTACGTGCCGCGATCCCAAACAGCGTCACAAAACCGATTGCGGCGGCCACGCTTAAGGTCGCATGTGCAAGAACGAGCGCTGCCACCCCACCAATTAAGGCTAATGGCAAATTCATCAGAACAATCAGGGCGTCCCGGAACGACCCAAAGGCGCGGTGCAGGAGCAAAAGGGCCGCGAAGAGCGCCAGTATTCCGAGTCGTATCAAAATCGTGTCGGCACGTTGCTGGCTACGGAACGTCCCGCCGTAGCGCACAACGTAGCCCCGTGGTAGATGGACGCGTGCGCTGATCCGGGCCTTAACCGCGCGGATTACGGCAGATAAGGGGCGACCACTCACATTGAAGGTCACAAGGAGTACGCGATGCCCATCTTCACGACGCACCATAAACGGCTCATTTTGGATGCGTATGCGCGCGACTTGGCGTAAAGGCACAACCGCGCGCGGCCCTAGTCGCGGTGCGCGTATGGGCAGATTCCGCAAGCTTTGCAGATGGGTCCGCGCTGCGCCGCGTACCCGCAGGGTGATGGCAAAACGCTGGCGACCACGAATAACGTGACCGACAGTCACGCCATTTAAGTAGATTTGTACATCCGCCAACAGTCGCCCGACTGGTATGCCAAGGTGCGCCGCCGCCTGTCTACGTACCTGTACAGTGAGTTCCGGCACGCGCAATTGTTGCTCGAGATGGAGGTCGACGACGCCCTTTATGGGCTGTATTGCCGCTTGGATCTCAGTGCCGGTGTGATAGAGCGTGCGCAAGCGTGGCCCAAAAACCTTCACGGCTACGTCCGCCGCTACCCCGGATTCGACATCGTCGATACGATGCCCAATGAACTCGCCGATATTGAAGGCAACCCCGGGGATTTGGCTGAGTCTTGCGCGCATCTTCGCGAGCAGCGCATCAGGGGCCATGTGGCCTTTATGAAAATCGATGCGGACATCGAATTCTGAATTATTGGGCGTCAAGGCGCCTGGCGTGATCTCGCCGCTCCCGGTGCGCTGATCGACCGAGACCACCTGCGGGAAGGCCATGAGATACTGGCGCACGGTACGGCCAAGACGTAAGGATTCGCGCCACGGAGTCCCCGGAAGCCCGGTCATTACGATGATGTAATCCCCTTCATGGAAGGCCGGCAAAAAAGATCTCCCCAATCCTTGAGACAAGAGGCCCGCGACCACGAGTCCTGCTACGCTTAAACCCATCACCAGGCGAAAACGTCCGAGGCTCGCCTCCAGAATGCGCAAGTAACCTCGTTTGAGCAGGCGTACGAAACCCGTTTCGCGCGCGATGCCACGACCCGCCCGCGGACCTTGAAAGCGTCCTAGCAGGAGATAGCAAAGGGCGGGCACCGCGGTCACGGCCACCACCAGCGAAGCGATTATGGTGGCCACATAGGCGATCCCCAGTGGCCGGAATATGCGTCCTCCTAAACCTTGCAGGAAAAAAATGGGCAAGAAGATTAAAATAATAATGAGCGTAGCGTACACCACCGAACCCATCACCTCGCGCACCGCTTGAAACATCAGGTCTTGGGGCTTCCGTTCTGATTCTGGAGTGAGCGCCCCATCGCGCAGTCGATGGACGATGTTTTCGACCGTTACGATACCGTTGTCGACAACCTCTCCCAAGGCAATCGCAAATCCTCCGAGTGTCATGGAATTGACTCCGGCATGGAAGGCGTAAAGAATCAACGCGCCGCCGGCAAAAGACAATGGAATCGATAAGAATGTTGCCAGCGAGGCGCGCCAATTGGCGAGGAAAACGAACAGCACGATAAGGACGATGACCGCCCCCTGCCAAAGGGCTTTCTTCAAGTTATGGATAGCGGCGGTGATAAAGGTCGCCTGACGAAATATTTGGGTATCGAGGGCCGTACCATAAGGTAACGCTGCGCGTGCCGTCCGTAAGGCCTTCAGGACTCGGTCCGTGGTCGAAAGAGTATTGGCTCCGTAGGACTTGTAGACCGTGCCCACGACGGCCGGCATCAGTCCGAGGGCGGCAGCCCCTCTGCGGATCGCATGGCCCTTGCGTACCGTACCCACCTCATAGGCCGGTATCGGTATCCCGCCTCGGATCGCGACCACGCTCTCCCTGAGGTCGGCGAGGCTCTGGATACGACCCTGTCCGCCCATGATCAACTCCTGCGCGGGCCGCTCAAGGAATCCGCCTGCGACATCACGGCTCAGAGCCCGGAGGCTCTCGCGGATCATGCCCGGGCTTAGCTGAAAGGCCAAAAGGCGCGCCGGATCTAAACGTAGTTGATATTGGCGCACCCCGCCACCCACGTTGCTGACGTCCGCGACCCCAGGCACTGCCAGAAGTCGTGGTCGGATATCCCAATCTGCGATCGTGCGCAGCGTTGTCGTAGAGACCCCGGGGCCTGTCAGGGCGTATTTCACAAGCCAGCCCACGGCCGATGTGAGCGGAAACAGCCGGGGTCCGATGGTTCCCTGCGGAAGATGTGCACGGATGCCCGCAAGGCGTTCGGCAACCAATTGGCGATCGTGGTAGATATTGGTCCCGCCCCGAAACACCACGGTCAAAACAGAAAGACCGACCGAACTCTTCGAATACTCGGCCTTCACGCCGGGGACGCCGCCGATTGCAGCCTCGAGAGGATAGGTTACGAGCGCTTCCATATTGGTGGGGGCCAAGCCCGGGACCTCGGTCCCTATGATCACGCGCGGGGGCGCAAACTCGGGGAAGACATTGATCGGCATACTGTTCCAGGCCACTACGCTCACGCCGACCACGATGGCGGCGATCCCGAGCACCAAAACGGCGGATCGCAAGGAATAACGAATCAGATTCATACGGTGCCCCTTAACTATCGGCCGACAGGTGGTGGCCTGCGACCATGAGGCTATAGAGTTCGGCCGCGCCCACAGTCACGACCTCGGCCCCTCTGCGCAGACCGCGTACCTCAAGATAATGGCCCGAGCGTATCCCCGTATGCACGACCGTATAGCGATAGCGGTGGCCGGGGCGCGCCACAAAAACACCCGCCTGTCCGTTGATATCGAGGACCGCTTGGTTTGGTACTACGACTCCCGACGCGGTAGTTAACGCGACCTGGGCACGGGCAAAGAGTTGCGGACGGAGTTGGTTTCGTCTGTTTGCCACCGCGATCCAGACCGTTTCCGTATTGCTGCGGGGATCGATTTGCGGCGCGAGACGCACAATCGAACCCCAGACGGGCCGGGAATCCCCGAGCACATGGATTTGGGCGCGCAGGCCTACGACAAGCCCACGCATTTCATCCTGATAGGCATGGGCGCGTAACCAGAGAACACGGGTATTGATCACTCGGAAGAGGGGGGCGCCGGGACCTACGATCTGTCCTAATGTCGCTTTGCGGTTAGCGACAACGCCCGCCAAAGGGGCCCGCAGTAACAGGCTGGGGGGAGGATTGCCGACTAATAAAGACATAACGCGCACGAGCGGGCTGCCTACCCGCACGCGACTTCCGACCGCTGCAAAAAACTCCGTGACCCGCCCCGCGATAGGCGAACTCACGAGCGCCACGGCGCGGGGCGGCACCTGAAAACGGCCAAACAGCGTCCGTGTAGCCGTGAGGGTTCTAGTGGTCGCGGGCACGGTGGTAAGCCCTACCGCCCGGATCTCGGCCGGTGTCAGAGTGATATCGCGTACGGTCGCAAGTGCGGGGCCCGCGATAAGACAGAGTCCCATCAGGGCCGCTCTTCTTATATCTCTTATCTTCATTTCGTCACCACCATGATCCATGTCCAATGGGCCGCGAGTTCTTTCGAGCTTGCACGTAAACTGTCTTGCGTAAGGCGTGCCTGATCTGCTAATAAGGTCAGGACAGTCGCGGCCTGGACTTGGCCTAGGCCATAGCCGCGCAAGGCGATGCGTATATCGCGCGCCATCCGCATCTGTAACTGGCGATCACGCCGGAGGCGCTGTTGCCAAAACCGAAGATTCTCGCGCGTACGGCGCAAACTCTGGCGCATGCGCCACAAAAGAGCATCTCGGGAGGCTTGGGCCTCCGAGAGGCGGGCGTTCGCCGCCTGCCTATCTCCTTGATGGCGATTCCATAAAGGGAGGGGGATCTTTAGGGAAAAGAGGGCGGCATGATTCACGGGCTGTGGCGGGGCACCGGTGATGATCGTGCGGCTCATGCCAATACCGACGCCCACCGTCACCGGGCCGAACACGCGCGCCTGCTGCCAACGACGCACAGCGCGGGCATATACAATCTCCTGCTCGGCTGCGATCGCGTCGGGACTATGGCGCCAGACTTTCGCTATGCTGGTGGGCGCCACATGCGCCGGAAAATGCGGGATCGCCACAATCCAGGGTCGTTTGGGCGCCTGACCTAAGGTTTGCACGAGTCGCGCCCGTAACCGATGTCTGCGCATACGCCAACGCGCGGCGATCAGCCGCACTCGATTCAATGCGTAGCGGGCGGCATCCACATCAAGAATGGAGGCCTGTGCGGCTCGGTACCGAGCCTTGGCGCCGCGCGCAAAGACTCTGTTCATAGCGACTGCGCGCGCAGTCATGGCGACCGCTTTCTGGGCGACTGCAAGCGCCAAATATTCCTGCCCCACCCGCGCCTTGAGCGCCCAGATCTGTGCTTGCCTGCGATCCTGAACCACTTGCGCGCCCACGCGTGCTGCGTGGGCGCGCAAACGGAGGCGCGAGCCCAGCGGCAAGGCCTGGGTCACAAGGATATGAGCGCCATAATCCCCGGGATCGCCAAAGGCCGCCCCCATGCTGGCGCCGATGGCGATGCGCGGATTGGGATAGAGGCCCGCTTGCCGCGCGCGCCCGTGGGCCACGCCGAGGGCATGGCGGGCTGCCGCCAATCCCGGGTTATGGCGTAAAGCCGTCGCGAGCGCGGCGTTGAGACTCAGAACCGAGGGCGCAGCCGCCGCCCAGGACACCGGTACAGCACACGCTGTCGCAAGCCCAAGAGCTGCGAACCACGTCCAAAACCGTGCCACCATAGGAGACACCCTTTATCCATTCAGACGAGAAAACAAAGAGATGTAACGCGCGCGGCCAAGCCGCTTAATTTAGATAAAAGAGGGTGGGGCGTGCGGTTGGTAGGGTGGGTAGGAACGCAATGCCACGATAAGATCGATCGGTGCGCGTTCAGAGGCCATAAAAACAAGCGGGGGGACCGGCGACAAGGGTCGTGCGACACTATGCTTGACGACTTTCTCATGAGCTACGGCGTGCTGACGCACGGCATGCGCATAAGCGATGCAGTGCTCGTGGTGGACCTGGACATGACGCGGCGAGACCACGACATCCGCCTGGCAGGCGCCAATGCCTAGGAACCATATGGCGAGCATGAAAAGGGTCGTGCGCATAACGGCCGCTTACCTGGAGTAATACAACAATCTCGAGACCGAGTATTGGAGATAACCGGTTTTTGGTCAATAGCGGAGCGGATTGGCCCCATCGGCGACAGAAACTCAGAGCCGAGACCTTTTCTCACGCCCTGTCGCGATCGCGCGCTTCAACGGAAGTGTAACGGATAACTCTTTGTTTTTATTGGTGCCGGGAGAGGGGTCGAACCCATACGGTATCTCTACCACCGGATTTTGAGTCCATAAAATCCGCTTACCCGTTTGTCTCCTTACGCCTCAATTCACCATAACTCTATGATTCTACATGGAGTAATACGCGCTAACATGAATGCGGGCGCACCCCTTTTCAACACGGTTACAGCAAAATTACAGCACGAACTTATTGACTTGAATCTTGAGTAACCGACTCACTGTAGGCTGGGACAAGCCTGTTCGCGCGGCGATGTTAATCTGGGGGACCACTTTGGCCCTGCAAGCTCTGTATTCTATAGGGTGGGGTACCGAGGTGGTCGCGATTATGTATAGATTGCCCTCTATACCAGTTATGATATAATCGCGCCATGGTCAACAGAGGAAAACCGCTCTTCTGGATCGGAAGCAGCAAAAAAGACCTAATGGGGCTTCCAGCCGGAGTACGGAAGTTCTTCGGCCATGCGTTGGATTTCGCCCAGCGCGGGGACCGGCATGACGCGGCGAAGGCGCTCAAGGGTTTTGGCGGCGCGAGCGTCCTAGAGGTCATTGAGGATGACGCGGGCGGAACCTATCGAGCCGTTTATACTGTGAGCTTCGAGGAGGCCGTGCTTGTTCTGCACTGTTTTCAAAAGAAGAGTAAAAGCGGAATCGCCACGCCGAAAGAGGACATGAACATTATTCGCGACCGGCTCAAGATCGCTGAAGCATTCGCAAAGGAGTTACGCCATGGCAAAACGGGTCATTGAAGGCATTGAGGTGGAGGCCGGCTCAGGCAATGTGTTTGCGGACCTGGGTCTTCGGGACGCCAACAAACTCAAGATCAAATCTGGTCTCGTGATCGAAATTACCCGCGCCGTGCGTCGTCTTGGTCTCACGCAAGAGGAGGCCGGTCGGCGCATGGGTATTGCGCAACCAAGAGTGTCGGCCCTGTTGCGCGGAGACTTTGCGAATCTCTCTGAGCGCAAGTTGATGGAGTGCTTAAATCGCCTCGGATATGACATCGAGATTAAGGTGAAACGCACGAGTAGGGCTGTTGGGCACCTCAAGATCGCGCTCTAAAAGCTCTGACCGGGGTCGGGGCTTGGGTTGCATTTAAGGCACCACCAAGCACGACTCTCCCTCAGCGGGCACGATGCCGCCCGGTAAAGCGGCTCCACGAGATTGAGCTGCGGTGGGTCGCCCCTAGCCGCTCGCTGGTGCGTTACTCCATCCGCGAGAATAAGCCTGTGTTCGTTGACGCCGCCGACGGACATCAGCCTATCAAACCCGTTTCCCGTGCGGACCCGAGCGTGGGACGAATGACGCCATGCTGCCCCGTGCGACGTTGACCGCGGACGACCGTAGCCTATTTCCCGAACCGTTTACGGAAATATGACAGCATAAGTCGGATGGGTGCTTTGGTATTTAGCAGCTAAGTCTTTGTTTTATATGGTGCCGGGAGAGGGGGTCGAACCCACACGGTATCGCTACCACCGGATTTTGAGTCCGGCGCGTCTGCCAGTTCCGCCATCCCGGCGCACGCGCATTATAACGGGTTTTCTTGTGCAAACAACAGCGCTGTTTTTTGTATAATGCGCACCCTATGGATATTGACGCTTACGATTATGATTTACCGGCTGAACTCATCGCCCAAGTCCCTGCAAATCCGCGCTCGGCAAGCCGCCTCTTAACCTGGGATCGTACCCATAAAACGTTGGCGGATCGCCAGTTTACGGATCTGCCGAGCTGCCTGCGCGCGGGTGATCTCCTGGTATTTAACGACACGCGCGTGATTCCGGCGCGCTTTTATGGCAAGCGTCCGACCGGCGGGCGGGTCGAGCTTTTGCTGGAGCGAGTGCTCGATGGTACGGCACGCGCCCACGTCAGCCTGCGGGCGAGCAAGGCCCCCCAAGTCGGGGAAGTATTGACGCTCGAAGGAGGGCTTTCTGCGATCGTGATGGGTCGGGTGGGTGAGTTCACCGAGGTGATATTTCGGGGGGGCGATGATCCGTTGCGGCTCATGGATGCAGTCGGGCATGTACCCTTACCCCCTTACATCACGCGCCCCGATACGGAGGAGGATAGGACCCGCTATCAGACAGTGTATGCGCGTGCCCCCGGTGCGGTAGCGGCTCCCACGGCCGGGCTCCATTTTGATGAGGCCATTTTCGCGGCCCTGCGCGCCCAAGGTGTAGAGACCGCCTTTGTGACGTTGCATGTCGGGGCCGGGACCTTTCGGCCGCCGCGACCGGAGACTTTGGCGTCCGGGCACCTGCACGCGGAGCGCTCCGAGGTGAGCCCTGCGTGTGTCGAGGCGGTCTCGGCCGCGCGCGCCCGAGGCGGGCGTGTGATCGCAGTCGGCACGACCTCCGTCCGTGCGTTAGAGTCGGCGGCACGAAGCGGAACGCTTATGCCTTTCGCGGGCGACACTACCCTTTTTATTCAACCGGGATATAGGTTTCAGATAACAGAAGGTCTTATTACCAACTTTCATTTGCCGCGCTCCACCCTTTTAATGTTGGTCTGTGCTTTGGCGGGAACGGAGCCTGTCATGCGCGCTTATCGACACGCGGTCATTTATCGCTATCGGTTTTTTAGCTATGGGGACGCGATGTTATTGATCTAGCTTCTTCATAGCGCCGAAAGAAAGCGTGTCCGAAGGCCCCGACTAAAGGCCGACCGACTTTTGGCGGATATTCAGCGGGCCGAGGTCGGTTGATGCTGATGCTCCCGTCAGGAACGCCAATTTGTCGCAAACTATTTTGATTATCGACTCGCGCAAAGGGGCTAGGTGCGAGCGAGTCGTTCGATGTGCCGAGCGTCTACAGTGTGTGGTTCGGTGTTGTCGCAGCGCTAAAGAGGCCATACGGCACTTAGTCCACCCCGTATCTAATAACCCTATCCACGTGGACATCGTGGTGATTGACGGCGCTTCCCGCGCGGCCCTTGCGATGGCGGAGAAAATCTACCAAGGCGCGCCGCACGCGGCCTTTCTTTTTGTCGCCGAGGAACGGGTTCATGCCCGTTTTATGGCGAAGATCACGCACAAAACCACAGACGCGCATGCGCTTGCGGGCGTGCGTTGGGAGCTTTGTCCGCCGTTGGAGGATCGTCTCTTCGCCTCATTGGCGCAGGTATTGGGATTTAAACACTCGTCGTGCGCATCGACGATGCCCGCGCATCAATTTGTCGAAGGCGATACGCCCCCTGATTTCACGATCTTAGACCATCTTTCGCACATGATCTGGTCTGCGCGCGCCGACGGGGTCATCGATTATTATAACCCCCACTGGCAGCTGGCGTTGGGGTTGGCGCAAGAGGACCTTTTGCGCCATGGCTTCGATCACTTCATCTTGCCGGAAGACAACGGTGAATGGGAACGCGAATGGCAGCGCTCATTGAGCGATGGCTCCGATCTCAATTTGGAGGTTCGTCTTTGTAACGCGCGCGGTGAGTGGCATTGGTATTGTGTGGAGGGGCGCCTTAAGAAACGGTCTCAATTGCCCGAGCGGTGGTACGGTAGCTGCGTTCTGCTTCGCGAAAGTCGGGACAATGAGGAGTCCGGGCAGTTTTTAAACAAGGTGGCACGACGCGTTACCGAGAGCCTGGATTATGAATCCACGCTCACGAATTTGGCGCAAGCGGTCGTACCCCATTTTGCGGACTGGTGCGCAGTCGACGTCTTGAATGACCAAGGCGAGCTCGAAAGGCAGAGCGCCGCGCATCGGGATCCTGCGATGGTCGGGCAACTTATCGCGCGTCGCCCGGACATTCGCGCAAGCGGGCTGAGCGCCGTGGATGTCATTCGCACAGGTAAGTTGCAGCTCATTACCCGTATCGATCAGGCGTTGATCGACGTTTTCGTGCGTGATCCAGAGCAGCGCGCCTTTTATACCGCTCTGCAATTGCGCTCGCTTTTACGGTTGCCGCTTCGCGCAAGGGATCGTACCGTGGGTGTTGTGAGTTTCGTTCTCTCGGGCCCGGGTACACGTTGTTATACGCAGGCCGATATTCCGCTTGCGACCGAGATCGCCCGGTATGGCGCGATTGCCGTCGAGAACGCGCGCTTATATCGCAAGGCGCGCGCCGAGATCGAGGAGCGTAGGCGCGCGGAGGAGGCCTTGGCGTTAAGCGAAGCGCGTTATCGTTCCTTGATAGAGGCCTCGGCCCAGATTGTCTGGACGCTCGACTCGGAGGGATGCGCGCGCGGGGATATGCAGAAATGGTGCGCGTTTACCGGGCAGCCGATCGAGGCGGTTTTGGGCTATGGCTGGTTGGATGCCTTCAAGCCCGAAACGCACGAACGCTTGGGCCGGGCCTTTGCCAAAGATTGCGTCTATGAACCTTTGACGATGGAGGCCGATATCCTTTCTCGTGACGGGGGCTATCGGTGCATCGCTTTACGCATCTTGCCGCTCTTCGACGAGGTCGGTCGGTGCCACGAATGGATAGGGGCGGGCATCGACATTACCCGGGAGAAGACCGCGGCTGAATTGCTTGCGCAAGAAAAAGAACAATTGGCGGTGACATTAAATAGTTTGGGCGAGGCGGTTGTCACGACCGGGGTGGATGGGCGGATCGTCATTTTCAATAAGGTCGCCGAAAACTTGTCGGGCTGGCCGCAGACCATGGCGCTGGGCCGATCGCTCGCCGAGGTCTTTTGCGTAGTCGATGTGCGCACGCGTGCCCCGCTCGAAGACCCGGTAAGCCGTATGCTGAAGATCGGTGATTTTTTGGGGTCCGATGAGCGGGCGATCTTGCGCGCCCGTGACGGGGTCGAGCGGGTCGTTGCCTATACCGCGGCCCCTATTCACGACCGGGGTAGCCGGCTTTCCGGCGCGGTCATCGTGTTTCGCGACATCACCTCTCAGCAAAAGCTGGAAGAAGATTTCTTAAAGGCCCAGAAGCTCGAATCCGTGGGCGTGCTGGCAGGCGGGATCGCGCATGATTTCAACAACATCTTAACGGCGGTCATCGGCAATATCGCATTGGCGAGGATGTTTGCGCCATCGGGTGATCGTGTAAGCCACGCCTTGGCCGAGGCCGAAAAGGCCTCTTGGCGGGCGCGCGGCTTGACCCAGCAGTTGTTGACCTTCGCCAAAGGGGGTGCGCCGATCAAGCAGCAGGGCTCGCTCGCCCATTTGCTTCGCGAGACCGTGCCCTTCGCGCTCACGGGATCGAATGTCAAATGCGTCTTGTCGATCGCCGATGACTTATGGCCGCTCGCCTTCGATCCGGGCCAGCTGAGTCAGGTCATCAATAATCTCGTGCTCAATGCCTCACAAGCCATGCCGGGCGGTGGCATCATTCGCGTCGAGGCGGGGAACTACGAAACCCTGGATGGGCAGGGGCTCGCCACCCCTCCCGGGCGTTATGTGCGCTTAGCCGTGGCAGACGAGGGCGTGGGTATCGCTCCGCACCATCTCGATAAAATCTTCGATCCGTATTTTACCACCAAGGAAGGGCGTACCGGGCTTGGGTTGGCCACGACCTATTCGATCATTCATCGTCATGAAGGCGTGATCAAGGTGCAGTCGGAAGAGGGGCGCGGGGCGTCTTTCGAGATCTTTTTGCCGGTCCAGGGCGCGCATAAGCAGTCTTTGCCGATGCTTACACTCGAAAAAAAGGGCCAGGGGCGGATTCTGGTCATGGACGATGAGGAGAGCCTGCTTGAATTGATCAGGACTCTATTATGTCATTTGGGTTACGAGACCGAGGTCACTCGTGAAGGGGGCGAGGCGTTCTTGCGCTATCAAGAGGCTTTGGCGAGCGGGCGTCCGTTTGCGGCGGTGATTTTGGACTTGACCGTGCCGGCTGGCATGGGCGGTGCGGAGTGTTTGCGTAGGCTCCAGGCGATCGACCCCGAGGTGCGCGCGATCGTCTCGAGCGGATACTATAACGATCCGATAGTGGCGGATTGCGAGCGTTTCGGGTTTCGCGCCGCGGTCACTAAACCCTACCGTTTACACGACCTAGACTTGGCCGTGCGCCGGGCCCTTGTGGAAAACGCCGGGCGTTTGCGATAGCGTACGCGCATGTCTTTAGTCCCTTTTATGGAATTGGCCCGCGATGGACGGGCCCGAGCGGCCCGCCTTACCCTAGGCCATGGCGCCGTGCTGACGCCTTCCTTTATGCCGGTCGGCACCTATGGAGCCGTCAAAGGCATGAGTCCGGAGGAGGTGGCGGGTTCGGGCGCTAGTATCGTTTTGGGGAACACCTTCCACCTTATGGAAAGGCCGGGCCTCGAGGTCATAGCCGCGCACGGAGGCCTCCACCGCTTCATGCATTGGTCCGGGCCCATATTGACCGATTCTGGGGGTTTTCAGGTCTTTAGTCTCGCCGCTTTGCGCAAACTCACAGAAGAGGGCGTGACGTTTCGTTCGCCGCGCGATGGCAGGCTTTTGTCGCTGACGCCCGAACGGTCCATGGAGGCGCAGACGATTCTGCAATCGGACATCGCCATGGTGTTTGACGAGTGCACCCCCCATCCCGCGACCGTAGGTGAGGCGCGCACGAGCATGGAGCTGTCATTGCGTTGGGCGGCTCGGAGCCGCGCGGCCTATCAGGGGCCAGGGGCGCTTTTTGGGATCGTTCAAGGCGGGCTTTACGAGGATTTACGGGGCCTTTCGGCGGAGGGCTTGCGTGCCCTGGGGTTCGATGGTTATGCCTTAGGTGGCTTGTCGGTGGGTGAGCCCAAGCAGGATATGTATCGGTTGATCACCGCCTGCGCGCCTCTCTTACCGGAAGATCGCCCACGTTATCTCATGGGTGTAGGTACCCCTGAGGACATCGTGACCGCGGTTTGTGCGGGCATTGATCTCTTTGATTGCGTATTGCCGACCCGAAATGCCCGCAATGGGTGGCTTTTTACGCGCACCGGCGTCGTAAAGATCCGCAATAGCGGATATGCTCGGGACTTAGGCCCAGTGGACCCCGCATGTTCTTGTTATACCTGTCGTCATACGACCCGCAGCTACCTGCACCATCTCCAGCGTTCGGGTGAAATGTTGGGCGCGCGCCTGGCGACATTGCATAATCTCACCTATTACGGGGACTTGATGCGCGGCCTGCGAGAGGCGATTTTGACCTTTAAGCTGGAGGAATTTGTCGATTCGTTTTATCGTACGCGCCATAAGCGAGCGCCGCGTGTCCTGGGTGAACTCCCAGAAGACGACGGGCTTATCACTATTTCGGCATAAATAAAGGGGTGTCATGATACATTTCATTGCAAATGCCTGGGCCGCTCAGGCACCAGTCGCAGCGCCACCTTCGGCGGCTGAGGGTCTTATGCAGTTCTTGCCGATCCTTTTTATCCTCGCGATCATGTATTTCTTTATGATGCGCCCGCAAAATAAGCGTGCCCGCGAGACGCGTGAGATGCTAGCGGCGCTCAGGGCCGGAGACGAGGTCGTGATGGCGGGGGGTCTTTTGGGGCGATTGACCGAGGTCGGGCCGCAGTATTCGACGGCCGAGATCGCGTCGGGAGTGACGGTCAAGATTCAAACGGCAAGCGTACAACTCGTCTTGCCCAAGGACACGATCAGGAAGGCGCAGTAGCGGCATGAATCAGTACCCTTGGTGGAAGAATGCCTTTATAGGGCTTGTGATTGTGTTGGGCGTGCTCTATGCGCTCCCCAATCTCTATGGCGATAATCCGGCGGTGGAGATCGCGGGAGCGCACGGGCGTATCGTGGGTCTGCACACCTTAAAGGCCGTGGAGTCGATATTGGCGGCCGGACATCTGCCTTATAAGCGCGCAACTCGCACGGCCAAAGGAATACAAGTCCGCTTTGATCGCGCCGGCGCGCAATTACGTGCCCGCGACTTGATCGCCCAGAAATTGGGGCCCGGTTACCACACGGCCTTGGCCTTGGCGCCGGCGGCTCCTGGGTGGTTGCGCGCCGTAGGCGCCCGTCCCATGTATCTGGGCCTGGATCTGCGCGGTGGTGTTCATTTCCTGCTCAAGGTCGATATGCATGCGGCCTTGCACAAAGACCTCGTTGAAGATGTACGCGCCTTGCGTCGCGCCTTGCGTCACGATCATATCCGGTACCGCGAGGTGCGCCTGCGTCGCGGTGGCATCATTCATCTCCGCTTCGGTGATATCGCTCACGCGCGTAAGGCCGAAGACCTCATTGCCAAGCGTTTTCAGGAGCTTGCCGTTCGGTCTCAGGGAAGTCGCGGGCTTTTCGCGCAACTGACGCCTGTGGCCATCCATGCCAAGCGGCGCTATGCCTTAGAGCAAAACCTCACCGCGTTAAAGCGCCGTGTCAACGAGTTGGGGGTGGCGGCACCCATTATCCAACAGGAAGGTCAGTCGCGTATCGTAGTCGAACTCCCTGGAGTGGAGGACATTGCGCGCGCCAAAGAGATCTTGGGGCGCACGGCGACGCTTGAGATTCATATGGTCGACGGCAAGGATAGTGTCGCGCAGGCGTTGTCTGGGGATGCCCCGTCGGGGACGCGCGTCTACTACGACCGTCATCACGCGCCCCTTTTATTGTTTGATCGCGTCTTGTATTCCGGTCATGACATCACGAACGCCCAGACGGGCGTGGACCCGCAGAGTGGACAGCCGGTCGTCAACATTACGTTGAATGGTCGGGGGGCTGCGGTGAACTCGCGCGTGACGCGGCGCAGCGTAGGTCAGCGTATGGCCGTCGTCTATGTGGAGATCCAGTCGCATTTGAAGCGCAACGCTCAAGGTGTGCCCGTGCGCGGTCCGGATGAACGACGTATACGGGTGACCCGCAAGGTGGAATATGTTGTTACAGCCCCTGTGATTCGCGAGGCCCTAGGGGGAAGTTTTCAGATCACGGGCATAGGCAGCATACGGCAGGCCCGCAATCTCGCCCTCTTGTTGCGTGCGGGCGCGCTGGCGGCGCCGGTGAGCATTATTGCCGAGCGCACCGTGGGTCCAAGCCTGGGTGCGGCTAATATCGCGCGGGGATTTTATGCGACCTGGATAGGCTTTGTCGCGATCGCGATCTTCATGGCCGTCTATTATCGCAGCTTCGGCGTTATGGCGGCCGTGGCGCTTGGCATCAACGTCGTCTTGTTGGTCGCGGTTCTGTCGATTCTTCAGGCGACTTTGACCTTACCCGGTATCGCAGGCATTGCGTTGACCGTTGGTATGGCGATTGATGCCAATGTCTTAATCTTTGAACGGATTCGCGAGGAATTGCGCAATAAGAACACGCCGCAGGCGGCGATTGCCGCGGGTTTTGATAAGGCCTTGGGCACTATTGTCGATTCCAACATGACGACCTTGATCGCGGGCATGGCCTTATTTTGGTTGGGGTCCGGTTCGGTACGCGGGTTTGCGATTACGCTCTGTCTTGGTATCTTGACCTCGCTCTTTAGTGCGATTCTCGTCACGAGGGCGCTTGTGAATGCAACGTACGGACGTCGTCGCCGTTTGGCGCGCTTGGGGATCTAATGGAATTCTTTCGGATTACCCGCGACCTGCCTTTTATGCGCTATGCGCGCAGCACGGTCTTTATTTCCACCATTTTGTTTGTTGCGGCGGTCGGGGCGCTCGTGACCCGTGGACTCAATTTCAATGTGGATTTCACGGGTGGGACGGTCATCGAGGTACAGTTCCCGCAAGCCACGAAGCCGTCCGCCATTCGTCAATTGTTGAAGACCCACCAGTACCGCCATGCCCGAGTGGAAAATTATGGCACGGCCAGTAAGGTGCTGATCCACTTGCCGACGACAAGCCTGCCTAATAAGGCCTTGGCGGTCGGGGTCTTGCGGCTCATCACGGCAAGCCACCCGGGGGCAAGCCTGCGCAGTGTCGAGTTTGTCGGGCCCGAGGTGGGTTCGGAACTGGCCGATCAAGGGGCGTTGGCGTTGCTTTTTGTGGCGATCGGCATCACGCTTTATTTGACCTTGCGTTTTGAGTGGCGGTTTGCGGTGGGCGCCATTATTGCGACCATACACGACGTCGTAATCGTGCTGGGCGTGTTCGCACTCTTCCATGTCAGCTTCTCACTAACCGTCTTAGCGGCCGTTTTGGCAGTCCTTGGGTATTCCGTAAACGATACAGTCGTCGTCTTCGATCGGATTCGCGAGAATTTTCGGCGTATGCGCACCGGAACGACCGCCGAGATCATAGATAGCGCGATCACGCGCACCTTGTCGCGCACCATCATGACCCATATTCTCACCCAGATTATGGTCTTGGCTATGTTATTTTTAGGCGGGCCGGTGTTGTTTGGTTTCGCTCTGGCCATGACTTTGGGGATTGTGGTGGGGACTTATGGCTCGGTCTTGGTGGCGAGTCCTATCGTGATGTGGTTGGGTTTAAGGCGCGAGGACCTTCTTCCGCGCAAGACCGCGACTGCCGATCGCCCGTGAGCCGCCGGTCCCGCGTACCGGCCACCCAGTCAGTCATGACTGGTACGGCGGTCTCGGCTATGGTATTCAGGTCCTAGCCCTTCACGAAGAGGTAAGGTCTGTGAATATTACTCTTTGGACAGAGCCTTGGCCTGTAAGCGTGGTGGTACTGACCGCATGGCTTGTTTTGTACCTCGGTCGTACGCCCTTCCATAAGGTCGTGCGCGCGGGTAATCGTCTTTTGCAACAACCCCTGAAGTTGTGTGTTCGGTTTCTGCGTGCGAGCGCTCTTGATATGCGTAGGCGCAATCAAGCGCTCCTGCAGGCGGAAGCGCGGGCCGATGCGGCGCTCAGAGTGGAGCGAGAGTGGGCGCGCCTAGACGAGGTCGTGCGCCGCGATATTCAGGGCTTTCCCGCCTTGCAGCAGGCCTTGTTGTCCGAGATCGAGCAATGGGACGCCGAATTCAAACGTTCCGGTGAGATACCGCAGCTGTCGCCTGAATGGCTGAAGGCGGCTGGGGCTGTTGCGCGCTTGAGGTCGGCGGAAGACCCCATGGCGGAACGTATCCAGAGCGGATTTAAGGATTTGGCCGAGCGGGCCCAGGCCGAGACCTTGCGCGCCCACCAGAAGGCCGTGAGCGCGCGCCACCAAGCGCTCGCCCGCGCCCAGGTGATGTGGGGGGCCGTGGGGCAAGCCCTGGTCCATATGGATAATCAACTCGCGCGGGTCGCGGAATCGGCTTTTACGATCCATGAAGCCATGGCTCGCTATGAGATCTTGTCGCACAAAGAGCCTCATGGTGACCGCACCTTGGTGTCGTCGGCCTTTGTGCGCCTTTTGGTGACGGGGTTTGTGTTGTTTGCGGCGGCGGGCGGTATGGTCTTGAATGCGCACCTTTTGTCGGGGCCTTTGCGTGCCATGGGCTTGGGTGCCGGTTTTGAGGTGGGCGGTGCGGGCACTTCTTCTATCGCGGCTGGGGCCTTGATTGCGCTCGAGGTCGTAGCGGGTTTGTTGTTGTTTGACGTCCTCAATATCACGCATGTGTTTGGGTTTGGTGCGAGCCTATCCAAGGCCGCGCGTCGGGGGCTCCTGGCGAGCGCGATCACGGTTTTAGGGGCCTTGGCCGCCTTGGGGGCGATTTTGGCCTTGGTACGCGACACGACCCCCTTGGGCATCCCGCTCCTGAAGGGTGCCACCTTGCATTCTGTTTCCGTATGGCAGACGAGCGCACAAATCCTGCTTGCGCTCGTCTTGCCGGTGGTCATGGCCTTTGTCGCGATCCCGCTCGAGGCCTTCATCTATGCCTTGCGGGCGGTCTTGGGGTTTGTGCTTGAGGCGTTCATACAGGTGCTTGCGTTTGTGTTGCGCGTGGGTGCCCGGGTCATGGCGGCGCTCTGCGATACTTTAAGCGCGATCTATGACGTCTTGATTCTGCCGCCGCTTTTATTGGAACGGCTTTTGTCCTACGGGGTCAATGCGTCGGCGGTGAGACGCCGGAACGCCGCCGACCATCGTTAGCAGGCTCTTGGGGAGGGAATCCCAGGGTGTTGCGCGCCCGTTGAATCCCGAGCTGATGCGCTTTAGCGGGCTCCTGCCTCTCTAGGCGTCGCTTGGGGCCTGGTCGCGGCGTATTGATGCGGAGCGCGTAGTGGGCGTTTTGGCCAAATCGTGCTTTCGTTATGCATGGCGCGGCGGAATCGGGTATCCTTAGGCGGGCTTATTCGCGTTAATAATACGTCGGGAGACCAGGAAGCGGATGTTTAGCGAACAGACTTTGAAAGATTACGATAGGCCCTTGTGGGACGCCATGCGTAAAGAGCGCATGCGCCAAGAAGACCACATTGAATTGATTGCCTCCGAGAATTATACGAGCCCCCGCGTCATGGCGGCACAGGGATCGTGTCTCACCAATAAATATGCCGAAGGCTATCCGGGCAAGCGCTATTATGGGGGCTGCGAGTATGTCGACATCGTGGAGGCCTTGGCGATCGAGCGCGCGCGCACGCTTTTTGGGGCGCATTACGTCAACGTTCAGCCCCATTCCGGTTCGCAGGCCAATGCCGCGACCTATCTTGCGCTCATCAATCCCGGCGATACCATCCTAGGTATGAGCTTGGCCCATGGCGGCCATTTGACGCACGGGGCGAAAGTGAACTTCTCCGGGCGCATATTTCATGCGGTAAGCTACGGCGTGGACGCCAAGACCGGACTGATCGATTACGATGAGATCGCGCGCCTGGCGCGCGAACATAAGCCGCGGGTCATCGTAGGAGGCTTTAGCGCGTATTCGCGCGTCATCGACTGGACGCGCTTTCGTGCGATTGCAGACGAGGTGGGCGCCTATCTTTTCGTGGATATGGCCCATGTCGCAGGTCTCGTGGCGGCCGGACTCTATCCGAGCCCTGTCCATATAGCCGATGTGACCACCTCGACTACGCATAAGACCTTACGCGGTCCGCGCGGCGGTCTCATTTTGGCCCGCGAGAACGCGGAGATCGAGAAGCGTCTGAATAGTATGATCTTCCCTGGCACCCAGGGCGGCCCCTTGATGCATGTCATCGCCGCCAAGGCCGTGGCCTTTGCGGAGGCATTGACGCCGGAATTTCACAGCTATCAGCAGCAGGTCGTCAAGAATGCGCAAGCGATGGCCGACACCCTTATGGGCCGTGGATTCAAGGTGGTCTCGGGTGGTACCGACAATCACTTGATGTTGGTCGATTTGATCGACCGACCCGTGACTGGCAAAGAGGCTGAAGAGGCCTTGGGACACGCCCACATTACCGTGAACAAGAATGCCGTGCCCAATGATCCGCGTTCGCCTTTCGTGACGAGCGGCGTGCGTCTGGGTACGCCCGCGATCACCACCCGTGGCTTCGGAGAGCGCGAGACGCGCCTTTTGGCGGGTTTCGTATGCGACATTCTCGATCGTCCTCAAGACGAAGGCGTGCGGGATCGGGTGCGCCGCGAGGTGCAAGACCTGTGTCTGCGCTTCCCGGTTTATGACGAAGGGCTTGTGGTCTAGGTATGCGCTGCCCCTTTTGTTTTGCCGAGGATACGCGGGTGATCGATTCGCGTCTGGCAGACGAAGGGGATGCCGTGCGCAGGCGTCGCGAGTGCGTGGCCTGTCGCGAGCGGTTTACCACCTTCGAACACGCTGAATTAAGGCTTCCGCAGATCATCAAATCCGATGGACGGCGTGAGCCGTTCGCCGAGGCGAAGCTGCGTGCGGGCCTTCAGCGTGCCCTGCAAAAACGCCCCGTGGACGCCGCCCAGGTCGACGCGATCATAGCCTTCGTTCGACGTTCCTTGATGAACAGCGGCGAGCGCGAAATCGCGAGCCGTCAGATCGGCGAGTGGATCATGCAGCAATTGCGTGATCTCGATAAGGTGGCCTATGTGCGCTTCGCCTCCGTGTATCGAAGCTTTCAGGATCTGAACGCCTTCCGCGAGGAAGTGGAACGTCTTGAAGATCGCGGGGTCTCGAAGCTGTCGTCTGAGCCGTGATCACGGCGGCCGACGCCCCCTATATGGCGCGCGCCTTGACGCTCGCCCGCCTTGGTCTTTTCACTACTCATCCCAATCCCCGTGTCGGTTGCGTCATCGTCCGTGAAGGCGCGATCGTAGGCGAAGGCTTCCATGAGCGCGCAGGTCTAGCCCACGCCGAGCGCGTGGCGATCGCGCAGGCGCAAGACGCTTGCCGCGGCGCGACGGCCTACGTGACTTTGGAACCCTGCTGTCACACCGGGCGCACGCCCCCTTGTACCGAGGCCTTGCTGGAAGCGGGGGTCGCGCGCGTGGTGGCGGCCATGGAGGACCCCGACCCGCGTGTGCAAGGTCGGGGGATTGCGTTGTTACAGGCGAACCACATCGTAGTCGACGTGGGCCTTATGCGCGGTGAGGCCGAGCGGCTCAACCGGGGGTTCATCTCGCGCGTGACGCGCGATCGTCCCTTTGTCGTGGCCAAGGTGGCGGTCTCGCTCGATGGCCGCACCGCGCTTGCCAATGGCGAGAGCCAGTGGATCACAGGCCCCGATGCGCGCGCCGACGTGCAGAGGCTGCGGGCGCAAAGCAGCGCTATCTTGACCGGCATGGGGACCATCCGTGGGGATGATCCACGGCTCAGTGTGCATGGTGGTGCGTCGCGTAACCCCTTGCGTGTGGTGATCGCCTCTGAACCCTCTTTATCCGCCAAGGCGCGCGTAATAGCGGAGCCAGGCGGGGTCCTGCTCCTGACCATCGCGGAGGGCCCGGGGGCGGCGGCCTTGCGCGCAGCCGGGGTCGAGGTGGTGGCCGTGGGCGGGCGGGGTCACGCGGTCGATCTCCCTGCCGCACTGTCTTTTTTGGCTACGCGTGGCGTCAATGACCTCTTGGTCGAGGCCGGACCCCGGCTCGTGGCAAGTCTTATGAATGACCATTTGATTGATGAATTGCGGGTCTATATGGCCCCGAGCCTATTGGGCTCGGGGCGCGGTCTTGCGGATTTGAGGCTCGCATCGCTGAACGAACAGCATCGTTGGCGCTATGATGACGTGCGGCGCATAGGGCGCGATCTGCGTCTGATTTTGGCGCCTGAGTCATAAACCGAAATTCGCTAGCCAAGGCGACCGCCACCGGAACCGTGGTGTGATTCCTAAGGCTTTGCGTGAAAACGCCTGTTCACCCATGGAGTGAGCGGGGGAGATCGGTCCCATTCACGAGCAACCGGATAGAGAGCGCTTATTCCCGCGCCCGCTGCCGGATATAGAAAAAAAGAGGGCAGATATGTTTACTGGCTTGATTGAGACCGTAGGGCATGTGGTGCGTCGATCGGCGCGTACGGACGGCGCGCTTCTGACCATCGCCTCTACGGTGCTTGCCCGTAAACCGTGGGTCTTGGGTGAGAGCATCGCGGTCAACGGCGTATGTTTGACGCTGGTGGCCTTTGAGGACGACCGCTTCTCCGCGGATCTCTCGGCGGAGACGTTGGCGCGTACGACCCTAGCGGCACTGCATGCGGGTGATCATGTCAATCTCGAGCGAGCGCTTACCATGGGCCAGGCCTTGGGCGGCCATATGGTGTCCGGACATGTCGACGGGGTGGCTACCGTGTTGCGCTTAAGGCGCGATGGCACAAGCCGCCACATCACACTGGAGATCCCCGCAGAGCTTGGCCGTTATGTCGCACGCAAGGGATCGTTATGCGTAGACGGTGTCAGCCTTACGGTCAACAGCATAGAGGGCTCCCAGGCCTGCGTGGTCATAGTCCCGCATACCGCGGACGTGACGACCTTGGGTGCCTTGGAACCGGGCGCCTTGGTCAATATCGAAGTCGATATGATTGCCCGATACCTGGAGCGACTGTTGCTTGACCGGGCGCCGTGATGGAGGTTTTGGCGCGCAGGCTTTAGGGCGAAGGGGCTTGGGTGCTAATGGCGACAGAGGAGGCAGGCGTCATCCGCTTTCGTCGGTCTCGTCTGACCTTTAGGCCCTACCATAAAACCAGTGCGCGCTTGAGCAATGAGGCGGGATGCCTGCGTCCCCCAACGGGCATAGAGTAGGCTCACCATGCGATAGCGTCCGTAGGGTGCCGATCCCGGGATTGGCAGCGTAAGGCGCGCTTTATAGTTTCCGCTCGAGGTCAATACATGGCCAATAAGGGCGCGGTGGCTTGCGACCAGTCGTCCGTGGAGGTAGAAGTTGCGGACCTCCGCGATGTGTAAGGGCCCGTCCCCACGCAGGATCGTGAGATGTTTAATGAGCAGCAGTTGTCCGCACGGGACGCCTCGGTCAGGGTGGACCGAGATGCGATAGCGCAGCACCTGTACGCGGCCGGGCGCAAGCGATTCGAGCGGGCGCGAGGCGGCGTAGGCCGTAGACCAGGCGGTGCCCACCGTACAGGATGCCGCGGGATGTTCGCCCCTTTGCGGTAGGGGAACGCAGCCTATGAGGGCGCTTGCCAGACTAACCGCCCCAAGCGTGAGCGAGTGCCGCATAAGCTCCTTCACTTGTGCTGACTTGCGATGCCTTCTGCGCGGCGGGCGCGGGCGCCTTGCCTTGCGCAGGGCTTGATGGACTTTCGGGGGGCGTGCCCGGCCCTTGCGGCAGCACCCCTTGGGCTAATTGTGCAACGGTGTGTGCGATATGCGCAACAGGTCGCAGTGCAACCTCACGGTGCGGCCAGCCTATGCGCGCCACAAAGAGCACGACCGCGATGAGCAGGATCATCAAAAGGCCCAGGCGTTTGCTTCCACGGGCTTGGCGTCCCCAGCCCGGGCGTTCCTGAAACTCCGATAGCAGGGGATGGGTGGGTTCATCGAATGGGCCGGGAAAGGTGATGGCCGCGGGCGCGAAGGCGTCGTTTGCGGGGGTTTCGGTTGCGTGTTCGATCTCTCTTGCCATGGTTTCGGCGAGTGCCGGGGCAAGGCTTGCCTGTGCGAGCGCGCGGTCTTCCGCTTCCGAGGTCGCTATGATCGCGCCCCCTTCGGGGTGCGCTGACGCGATCGCTAGCCGCAGCGCGCGCGCGGTGGCATATCGACCTAATAGCGCGCCCCGCGCAATATCGGCCAAGGCGCTCGTCTCAGAATCGAGCAGTTCTTGCATGAGGCGGCCGCTTGCGCGAATGTCGTCGGCGGGGGCAGGCGGTGTTTCCCCAAGATTCGTTTGCCGAAAGTCCAGGAGTTTGATGCGCTGATCTGTGGTGAGCAGGACATTGTCTGTGCGCACTGCACCGTGGGCGATCCCTTGTCCATGAATCGATTCTAGAGCGCCCAAGAGCGCTATCATCCAGTTTTGAATGTGGGTTTCGGGCACGCCGTCTAGGCGTTCATGACGGACCTTCAGGGTTTCGCCTACGAGATATTCGAGGATGAGCGTGGGTGGCTGCGGCCATAGGCCGTAGAGCGTCACGATATGCGGGTGATTGAGGCGCGCTAAGGTGCGTCCTTCGGCAATCACGGAGACGGCGCCGCGCGGTGCGGCCTTCAAGGCCACGGGCCGATCAAGGCTCAAATCTTGCGCCATGTAAACCGTGGTGCGCTTGCTTGCCGAGAGCGTGCTCAAGACCAAATACGGTCCAAGCGTCCGTCCTGGCTCGAGTATCGGCGTCTGTGGTTCGTTGCGACCCGTTCTATGCGGTTCCATCGACTTCCATCCCCTGCTCAGTCATAATTCTAGCCGGTCACTTGGCCTTTTGCCCACGAATGATTCATGCCCATAAGCCCCATCTCTGAAATCATAGACGAACTCAAGGCCGGCCGGATGGTCGTCATCATGGATGACGCCGATCGCGAAAACGAAGGCGACTTGCTTATGGCCTCCGAAGCGGTGACGCCCGAGGCCATTAATTTCATGGTACGCCACGGGCGCGGCCTTGTCTGTCTGACTTTAACCCCCGAGCATTGCCAGCAATTGCATCTCGAGCCCATGGTTAAAGAGAATGGTTCGCGTTACGCAACCCGCTTTACCGCCTCCATCGAAGCGGCCGAAGGCGTGACCACCGGCATCTCGGCGGCAGATCGGGCGGCGACCATACGGGCCGCCATGGCGCCTGCCGCAAGCCCTCGCGATCTCGTGAGTCCGGGGCACGTCTTTCCGATCATGGCCCAACGGGGCGGGGTGCTCGCGCGCGCCGGCCATACCGAGGCCGGCGTCGATCTGGCCCGTTTCGCGGGTTTTGCGCCTTCGGCCGTCATTTGCGAAATCCTCAAAGAGGACGGCGAGATGGCGCGTTTGCCGGAACTCGAGATCTTTGCGGCCGAACACCATTTAAAAATCGGCACCATTGCCGACCTCATTCATTATCGCCTACAACATCAGTCTAGTGTACATCGCATAGATGAGCGGATGATTGAGACCGTCTATGGGTCGTTTCGCCAAGTCGCCTATCATGACGATATCGAGGATCGCGTACATTTGGCGCTGGTTTGCGGCGAGGTCGATGCCGAGGCGTTGCCGGTACGCGTCCATGTCCAAGAGAGCCTGCTTGATCTCTTAAGTGATATCCATCCGCCGTCCTGGACGTTGTCTTCGGCGCTCCAATTCATCGCGAAGGCGGGGCGCGGGGTGCTCGTTTTGTTGGATCAACCCGCATCGACGGCGCAGACGACCGCGCGTCTGAAGGCCCCTGTGCCGGACGCGGGTGCCCAGGTCGTGAGTGAGCGGGAGGTGATGCGTACCGTGGGGCTTGGGAGCCAGATCCTTTTGGATATTGGGGTGCGGAAAATGCAGGTCTTGGGGCATCCGCGTCGGGCGCGCGGTTTGGTGGGGTTTCAGCTGGAAGTCGTTGAGTATGTGGCGCCTATGATGGGGGGAAGGGGATGACGGGCGAGGTGATGGTAGATGGAGCGCTGATGGCGGGTGAGGCCCGCTTCGGCATTGTTTTGGGACGCTTTAACGCTTTTGTAGGCGAACGGTTGTTGGAAGGCGCGCTCGATACCTTGCGTCGCCATGGCGCCGCCTCGGAGCATATTACCGTGGTGCGCGTGCCTGGGGCTTTCGAGCTCCCGTTGGCCGCGCAGGTCATGGCGGAGGCGGGGTTTTATGATGGCATTATTGCCTTGGGCGCGGTCATTCGCGGGGCGACTCCGCATTTTGATTTTGTGGCCGGCGAATGCGTCAAGGGTCTATCGCAGGTGGGCCTCAAGACCGGCGTGCCGGTAGCGCTTGGTGTACTGACCGTAGATACCGTGGCCCAGGCCGTGGATCGTGCGGGCGCCAAGGCGGGTAATAAGGGGGCGGAGGCTGCGCTCTCGATTCTGGAGATGGTTGATTTACTGCGTCGCCTGCGCCATCCATGAGTAGGCCGCGATCGCGGGCCCGGCAAGCCGCTATACAGGCTTTGTATCAGTGGCAGGTCACAGGTCAGCCGCATCACGATATCGCACGACTTTTTTTACGGGATGAGGAAGAGGGGGGCAATCTAGACGAGGCGTATTTTGCGGAGCTTATACGGGAGATCCCGCTGCACGCCGAGGAGATTGATGGCCTGTTGGCGCCTCATCTCGATCGGCCCTTGGCGGAAGTCGACCCGGTGGAGCGCGCGGTCTTGCGCTTAGGGGTCTATGAGTTTCGTTATCATCCAGAGATTGGTCAGCGTATTGTGTTAAATGAGGCCGTCGAGCTTGCCAAGTGTTATGGCGGCGACTCTGGACATAAGTTTGTGAATGCGGTTCTTGATCGGGCAGCCCAGGTCTTAAGGGCGCACGAGCGGCATTAGCCATGGACGAGTTTGGGCTGATCGCCCGTTATTTTACCCGCAGCCCCCGGGGTTCTCTGGTTTTATTGGGGGTCGGCGACGACGCGGCATTGGTAGCGCCCCTTCAGGCCGGTTCGGCCTATGCGCTCACGACCGATACCTTGGTGGCGGGCGTCCATTTCTTAAGCGACGCCCCCGGTTTTGATGTCGGCTACAAGGCGCTCGCGGTCAATGTGAGCGATCTTGCCGCCATGGGTGCGCGCCCGGTGGGTTTTTTGTTGAATCTCTCGCTCCCGACCCTGGATGAGGCCTGGCTTGCTCGTTTTCGCGATGGGCTTTTTGCGCTGGCCGACACCCTTGCGCTGGATTTAATAGGGGGCGACACCGTACGGGGGCCGCTGGCGGTCACGGTGACCGCTTTAGGCGAAGTGCCGGCCGAGAGCGCTCTGCGTCGCGATGGTGCGCGCGTGGGCGATCGTATCTATGTCACGGGCTTTTTGGGGGAGGCGGCGCTGGGGTTTTTCTTGCGCGCCGGACGCCTGGAGCTTCCCGAGGCATTTCATGAGCAGGTCTTAGGGCGGCTCGATCGACCCATTCCGCGCATCATAGAGGGCCAGGCGCTGCGTGGCGTGGCGTCTGCGGCGATCGACATCTCGGATGGCCTCGTGGCCGATTTGGGCCATATATTGAAGGCAAGCGGGGTAGGGGCGTCCGTTGACCTGCATCGCCTCCCGTTCTCGGACGCCTATGATGCGGCATTTGCGCAGGTGGGGTTTGAGGCGGCCTTGAGTTTTGGTGATGATTACGAGTTGTGTTTTACCGTGGCCCCCGATCGGGTCGAGGCCTTAAATGGCTTCATGTCACGATTTCCGTGCGCTTGTCATTATATCGGGGATATCACCGCCGATACGGGCCTTACGCTCTTCGACGGAGCGGCGCCTTATACCCCCCAGGGCTTAGGTTTTAATCACTTCCATGAGTAGATGGCAGCCCTCGGTCTTTCTGGCGACAGGTTTTGGCGTGGGTTTCGTGCCGTGGGCGCCGGGAACGGCCGGTTCGATCTTGGGGCTTTTTTTGTGGTGGGAGGCGGATCGGGCGGGCCCGCTCTTCTATGGTGTCTTTTTGCTAGCGGCGTTCTTCGTGGGGATCGTGGCCTCCGGGCGCGCGGCGCGCGTCTTAGGGATTCAAGACCCCCCCATGGTGGTTTGGGATGAGGTCGTCGGTATGGGCGTGACGCTGGTCTCGGCGCCCCACACGCTTCTCCCCTTTTTGGTAGGTTTCGTGCTCTTTCGGTTCTTTGATATCAAAAAGCCCTACCCCATTGCGCGTCTCGAGCGGTTGCCTGGCGGCTTTGGCATTATGCTAGATGATGTCTGGGCCGGCGTGTACGCGGCTTTGATCCTGCAAGGAGGCCTATGGATCGTGACGCGATTCCCTCTTTAGGAGAGGCCTGCGACCGTCTCGCGTCCCTCTTATCGGCGCGCGGGCTCTTGCTTGCGGTCGCCGAATCTTGTACCGGCGGTCTTTTGGCGGCCTCTTTGACCGCTATCCCTGGGAGTTCGCGTTGGTTCGAGTACGGTTTTGTCACATACAGCGCGCGTGCCAAGCGTACTGTTTTAGGAGTGCCCGCACGGGATGTGGATGAGGAGCACATCGTGAGCGTCGAGACCGCGCTTGCCATGGCGCGCGGGGCCCGGGCGTTGAGCGGTGCGGATGTCGCCCTGGGTATTACGGGTATTGCCGGGCCTACCGGGGGCACGCCCCTAAAACCCGTCGGGACGGTCGCGATCGCTTGGGTGGGGGCTTTGCATGCCGCTTCCCAGTGTTATCATTTTGGGGGTAATCGCGAGGCGGTGCGAACGCAGGCCGTGCTTTCGGCGGTCACCGGGCTCTTGATCCTCCTAGATCGCGGATTTCCAGCTAGGCCCTAGGCTGCCTTTGTGGAATAATCGCCCCCTTGCGCGCAAGAGCGGGGGTAGTTATGGATGTCAATAAGGGTAAGGCCTTAAGTGCGGCCTTAGGTCAGATTGAAAAGCAATTTGGTAAGGGTTCCGTGATGCGCCTAGGGGATGCGGGTGATGCCCCGGCGATCGAGTCCGTGCCGACCGGGTCCTTGGGACTCGATATCGCTCTTGGTATTGGTGGCCTACCACGTGGCCGCGTAGTCGAGATCTACGGGCCTGAGTCTTCGGGTAAGACGACTTTGACGCTCCATGTCGTGGCGCAGGCCCAGAAGCTGGGTGGCACGGCGGCTTTTATCGACGCGGAACATGCGCTTGATCCGACCTACGCCAAGCGTCTGGGCGTGAATGTGGACGACCTTCTCGTCTCCCAACCCGACTCTGGCGAACAGGCGCTTGAGATCACCGATATGTTGGTGCGCTCGGGTGGCGTGGATGTGGTGGTGATCGATTCCGTGGCGGCCTTAACGCCGAAGGCCGAGATCGAAGGGGAGATGGGGGACACCCATGTCGGCTTACAAGCCCGCTTGATGTCGCAGGCCCTACGTAAGCTGACCGGTAATATCAAACGATCCAATACGCTTGTCATCTTTATCAATCAAATCCGCATGAAGATCGGGGTCATGTTCGGTAATCCCGAGACCACGACCGGCGGCAATGCGCTTAAGTTTTATGCCTCGGTGCGACTCGATATTCGGCGTATAGGCGCGATTAAGCGTGGAGAAGAGGTGGTTGGTAGTCAAACGCGCGTCAAGGTCGTTAAAAATAAAACCGCCCCGCCGTTTCGGCAGTGCGAGTTCGATATTTTTTACGATCAAGGGATTTCTAAGGAAGGAGAGCTGGTTGAGCTGGGTGTGGCGGCCAATCTCGTCGAGAAGTCCGGGGCCTGGTACTCTTTTGCGGGCGAACGCATAGGTCAAGGTAAGGAAAACGCGCGCCAGTATCTGCGTGATAACCCGGCGATTGCCCAGGATCTGGAGGCGCGTTTGCGTGAGTCATTTACCGCGCGCCCCGGGGCGATTACCGAAGCCGCACCCGGCCTCGATGAGGAGGCCGATCTCTGAGCGGCACGCAGGCGTCCCCGCGCGGCTACGCGCTTGGACTTTTGGCGCGGCGCGATTATAGCTGCCACGAGCTCGTAGAGCGTATGTGCCGCGCCGGTCATGAAGAGGGGGTCGCGGAGGCAACGGTCGCCCAGTTGGCCACCGAGGGGGCAGTGTCCGATGCGCGCTATGCGGCAGGCCGGGTTCGGGCCCGTGCCGAGCAAGGCGTAGGCCCCTTGAAGATCCTCGCGGAATTCAGGGACAAGGGTGTGGATGCGGAGCTCTTGGCGGAGGTGCTGGCTCTGCGCGATCCTGTGTGGGTGGCGCGGGCTTGCGCGGTCCGGGCCAAGCGTTTTGGCGAATCCTTGCCGGAAGACCGTAAGGAACGCGATCGCCAGGCGCGGTTTTTACAGACGCGCGGGTTTAGTTTTGATCAAATTATGACGGCAGTCCGAACGCTGTCTCCTTAAAGCGACCTCATTAATAAGACTGAAGGCCATGAAAAGTACCGAGATACGCAATCGTTTCTTGCAGTTTTTTGCCACCCGCGGACATGAAATCGTGCCCAGCGGCGCTCTCATTCCCGGGAACGATCAAAGCCTGCTTTTTACCAACGCCGGCATGGTTCAATTCAAGGATGTCTTTTTAGGGCGCGATAAAAGGGCCTATAGCCGAGCGGTCAGCGCTCAGCGCTGTTTGCGCGCCGGCGGCAAGCACAACGATTTGGAGAATGTGGGCTATACCGCCCGCCATCATACGTTCTTCGAGATGCTCGGGAACTTTAGTTTTGGGGATTATTTTAAGCGCGAAGCGATTCACTACGCCTGGGAGTTTCTCACAGGGGAGATGAAGCTCCCCGCGGAGCGGTTGTGGATCACGGTCTTTGAGGAAGATGAAGAGGCGGCCGAGATCTGGTTGCGTGAGATCGGGGTGGATCCCGCGCGCTTAAGTCGGATCGGCGCGGCGGATAATTTTTGGTCCATGGGCGATACCGGCCCCTGCGGTCCCTGTTCAGAGATTTTTTATGATCATGGGCCTGCGGTGGCGGGCGGGCCGCCAGGGACGCCGGAGGCCGATGGCGATCGTTATGTCGAGATCTGGAACTTGGTCTTCATGCAGTTCGATCGTGATCGCGCCGGTATATTGACCCCCTTACCGAAGCCGTCGGTGGATACCGGCATGGGCCTCGAGCGCATGGCCGCGGTCATGCAGAAGGTCACCAGCAACTACGATATCGATCTCTTTCAAGGTCTCATTGCGGCCGTGGGCCAGGTTTTGGGTCTCAAAGACCTGCGCGACAAGTCTTTGAATGTGATCGCAGATCATATCCGTGCGGCGGCGTTCCTGGTCGCCGATGGCGTGATCCCTGGAAATGAGGGACGGAGCTATGTGTTGCGTCGGATCATTCGCAGGGCCTTGCGTCATGGTTATCGCTTAGGGGCCGAAGGGGCTTTCTTTTATCGCTTAGTCGCTCCTTTGATTGCCGAGATGGGCGAGGCGTATCCGGAGCTTGCCCGCGAGCAGGTCCGCGTGGAAGCGGTTTTGAAGCAGGAAGAAGAGCGTTTTGCCGAAACCCTTGCGCAAGGCTTGCGGCTCCTGGATCAGGATATCGCGACCTTACCGGGCGGCAGCATGATTCCCGGCGAGACCGTGTTTCGTTTGTATGACACTTACGGCTTCCCGGCGGATTTAACGAGCGATATCGCGCGCGAGCGGGGTTTGCGTGTGGATATGGCGGGGTTTGAGCGCGAGATGGAGGCCCAAAGGGTGCGGGCGCGCGCCGCTCATAGTTTTCAGGGCGATGAGATCGTGGTGGCGGGCGAGACGCAGTTTTTGGGTTATGACACGGTCAATCTGCGCGTGCGCGTCCGCGCCCTTGCCAAAGAGGGGCGTACAGTCGGGCTCTTGTCTATGGGTGATGAGGGTTTGGTGTTTTTGGATAAGACGCCGTTTTATGCCGAATCCGGCGGTCAGATAGGCGACACCGGTCTTTTACAGAATGTCCATGCCCAATTTATCGTAGAAGATACCCGCCGAGGTTTTGCGCACGCGGGGCGTGTCCATCAGGGGACTTTGCGGGTTGGCGACGAATTCGACGCGCGGGTGAGCGTATCCCAACGCGAGGCCACGGCCGCCCATCATTCGGCGACCCATCTTCTGCACGGCGCCTTGCGCCGGATTTTGGGTGCCCATGTCACGCAGAAGGGTTCGCTGGTCGGACCTGAACGGCTACGCTTCGATTTTAGCCACAGCCAACCTGTGAGCGCAGCGGAACTTGTCGTCATTGAGTACGCGGTGAATGCCGCGATTCGCGCCAATACCGAGGTGGTGGTGCGGCATATGGCGCTGGCGGAGGCCGTAGAAGGCGGTGCCATGGCGCTTTTTGGGGAAAAATACGGGGATCATGTGCGGGTCGTGGCCATGGGCGAGCATTCGACCGAGCTTTGTGGCGGCACCCATGTCAACCGCACGGGCGATATAGGTTTCTTTAAGATCGTGGCAGAAAGCGCAGTCGGCTCGGGTATCCGTCGTATCGAGGCGGTGACAGGTCAGGTGGCCGTGGATTATGTGCGCGCCTTGGAGGGTCGTTTGACGGAGGCGGCCCAGATCGTAGGCGGGGGTCGCGAGGAGTTGGTCGATAAGGTGACGCGGCTCAAGGCCCGCGTAGACCTCCTCGAAAAGGAAGGGGAGCAGGCGCGTGCCCAGGCCGGTGTGGCCGCGAGCCGCGATTTGGCGTCGGGTGCTGTGGCGATAGGGGGCGTGCAAGTCCTGGTAGGCCGCCTGGAGAGTGACGTCAAAGGCTTGCGCGAAGCGATAGACCGTTTAAAGGGGCAATTACGTTCCGGCGCGGTGTTATTGGCCTCGGTTATGGGCGGGCGCGTGACCTTGATTGCCGGGGTCACACCGGACTTGGTGAAGCGAGTCTCGGCCGTCGACTTGGTAAATGAGGCGGCTGGCGTCTTGGGCGGTAAGGGGGGTGGGCGTCCTGAACTGGCCCAGGCCGGAGGGGCGGATACCGGGCGGGTCGATGAGGCGCTCGCCCGTGCCCGCGCGTTTCTGGAGAAACGCCTGTCTTAGAAGGGTTGCATTTTTCGTTTACACGTGAGAGTGGGCGGGGTAATCTTCGCGTCTTTCATACGGCAAGACCCTCACTTATGTCTTTATTAGTCCAGAAGTACGGCGGGACCTCCGTAGGCACCGTTGAGCGTATTCAGGCGGTAGCCAAGCGCGTCGCCGCCGATCGGCTGCGCGGGCACGATATGGTGGTCGTTGTGTCGGCCATGAGCGGGGAGACGAACCGGCTCCTCGGCATGGCGAATGCCCTGCACCCCACTGCCCCGCCCCGCGAAGTCGATGTCCTGCTGGCTACGGGCGAGCAAGTCACGATCGCCCTTTTAAGTATGGCCCTCGAACAGTTGGGTTGTCCCGCCAAATCCTATACCGGGGCTCAGGTTCTGATCCGCACGGATAGCGTTCATGGGAGGGCCCGGATTACCGCCATAGATGACGCGCGTGTGCGCGAGGATCTCGCTTGTGGGCGGGTTGTGGTGATCGCCGGATTTCAAGGCGTCGATGAGCAGGGCAATATTACGACTCTGGGTCGCGGGGGTTCGGATACGACCGCCGTCGCCATGGCCGCCGCCCTTAAGGCCGACGAATGCCAGATCTATACCGACGTCGATGGCGTCTACACGACAGACCCGCGGGTGTGTCCGCAGGCCCGTAGGCTTGCACAGATTACCGTGGAGGAGATGTTGGAGCTGGCAAGCTTGGGCGCCAAGGTCTTGCAGATCCGTTCGGTGGAGTTTGCGGGCAAGTATCGGGTGCCTTTGCGGGTTCTCTCGTCTTTTGATGACGGTCCCGGAACATTGATTAGCTATGAGGAATCAAAGATGGAGCAGGCATTGATATCGGGCATAGCTTTTAGTCGGGATGAGGCCAAACTGACGATCAAAGGTGTGCCTGACGAGCCAGGTGTGGCCTTTCATATCGTAGGCGATATCGCGCAAGCCAATATTAACGTCGATATGATCATTCAGAATGTGGGCGCAGATCGGACCACCGACTTTACCTTTACCGTCCCACGTGCCGATTATCGGCAGGCCCGCGAGATCCTAGAGAAGACCGCAGGCGCCTTACAGGCCCGTGAGGTCTTGGGTGATGAGCGCATTGCCAAGATTTCGGTAGTGGGTGTGGGCATGCGTTCCCACGCCGGGATTGCCAGCACGATGTTTCGTGTTTTAGGCGAAGAAGGGATAAATATTCAGATGATCTCTACTTCTGAGATCAAGATTTCTGTGGTAATCGGGGAGAAATATTTGGAGCTTGCGGTCCGTGCGCTCCATAGTGCCTTCGGATTGGATGCAGAAACAGGGGCCGCCACGACTTTGGCATAGAAGCTGCATTCTGTTCGGTGCGGCTCGAACCCCTGAGATGCGAGTAGGGTGGAATGGGTGAGGGGGTCCTTATAGTTCGCCGTTAAG
>Ga0307375_10000731_pt1 | contig 39321 bp, 65 predicted proteins | sample TR1MG_FD_202531 | JGI IMG/M metagenome (GOLD analysis project Ga0307375, IMG submission 202531) | Soil microbial communities from Risofladan, Vaasa, Finland - TR-1 | ecosystem: Environmental > Terrestrial > Soil > Coastal area > Acid sulfate soil | place: Finland: Risofladan, Vaasa | collected... | reverse complement strand
TCCCCTTTTTTGTGGCTAAAAAGGGCAACGAGTGCCAATACCCGATGGCAGAGGCAGACCTCGTTAGACGTAAGCCCTCGATGGCAGGGACACTACCGGCGGTTGCGTACTTTTGGAAGTCCGATTGGACAGTTGCATAGTACGGAAAACAACCAAAGAGAGGCACTCATTTATCACCAGAAACAACTTTAGAAAGGAGGAAACTATGCCCATACGCTGGAGTGCTTTGAAGGTGAGCGAGGCAGCCGATATGATTGAGGAGTTTCTCAATCAGGCTGTGGAGCCACTGGAGCAGGCCATGATTGTTACCCAGGAAGCCAGGAAGATTGCTAACCTGCCCCAGTATGTAGACCAAGACTTTACTCAAATTATCGGCAAAATTGAGGACTGCCTGGGTGGTACGCAGTTCCGGCCCGAAGGCTGGTTTAAGGCTACCGTCGAACGTGTCCGTAAGGATATCCCCAGTAGCGCGGTTGAAGCCGACCATGCCAGCCAGAAGTACGGTAGTACCCAAGCTCTTGTCTAAAACTGTCTCAAAGTGATGCATACTGATGCAAAGTGTATCACCCATAGGGGAAACTATGCCCAAATTCCAAAGAGAAAGGAGGTGAAAGCGTGTCAACCCAACTCGACCTATTCGGTGAAGCGAAAGTCGAGATAGAGACGCCAGAGCCCAGGGTCGCGGTCCGGCTTGGTAAGAGGGAAGCCCGGATCCCGCTGCGCAAGCAGAGAAGGGAAGCTATTGCCCAGCTGGTAGATATCCTTGCAGACCTCGAGGGCAAGGATATCCATATCGGCTCTTACGACGCCGGCGGTCGCCACTTCTGGCTGGATAACCTGAAACTCCCCAAGCTTCAGCTGGACTGGCATCCCACCAGGTACGGCCACGACCCGAATTACATCCCCAGCGTTATTGTACTCTGGGGAAGCAGGGGAGCCTGTGTCCGGATATTCACCGATTACCTGGTAGCGGTCCGAACCCAGGAATACCAGGGCTACTGGCACTATCTCCTCGACTTCCGCAACGGCTTCTGGGAAAGCCCGATTGACAACTTCAGATCCCACTACGCCTGTCTGCACATAACCAGGTTTAAGGACTAACGGGTAAACCGTTGAAAAACAACGGTTTATAAAGGGGTAACTATGCCCAGAAAGGAGGTGATTATGGTAAAGCAACCTCAGACGGAACGCGGTGACTACGAATACAAGAAAGAGAAAGCCTTGGAAAAGGTCGCAGCGATCCTGGAAGAGTGCCTGGAGAGCTTCTACGGTGATGAGAATGACCGAATCCGAGAGGATATCGCCAACTACACGGTCGGCTACCTGGGAGTCTCATACGGGCTTCATGTCAAAAGGTAAAAACTGAATAAAGGAGGTGATATTGTGCCAAAACTGAGTGAGGAACAAAGGCAGGAAGCTAAAAGGACACTACGAAAGGAACTTGACCGTTTAATCGGGAAGTCCCCAAAGGGCTTAACCTTAGACGACCTCCAGGAGTGCTGGCAAGATACACTTGCTAATTGGTTTACTATCACAAAAGAAAGGGGGTGAATGATTGACAACCGAAAAGAAAATTGAGCAAGGCATTTCCGACATCGTTGGTGTCTTTACGGACCCTATCCTTGTCTTTCCTGGGGGCTGGGGAGACAGCCTTCCTGAGTGGATAAAGCCGGCAATCACCATGGAAAGACTAATGGAAAACATGAAGGCACTCAAAGGAGAGGAGATGACCGGTACGGATGCCGAAGCCTGCGCCTATCTCTACACGGTTTCCTTGACTCAGCCGATGGACCACGACTGGACCCAAATCTACCTCTATATCGCCGGCAAGGTTTATGGGAAGTGGCGCACCAAAGAGTCAGGGGTTACAATGCCAGAGGATATCCGGGTGGATTCATTGAGGGATGACCAGGTGAGAGACCTCAACCGCCTCAAGGCTTGGATATACCAGCAAAGGATAAAGGTAAGGGAAGAGCGCGGCCGAGCTGAGAGACGGGAGAAAAAAGAGGAAGAGGCAGCCGCAAGAGAGGCAGAGCGGCCAGCACTGTTTGTCTTCTAGTATATTACTAAGCGTATATTACTAAGAGTAATGACTAAGAGTATATACTAACAGTAAGGGGGCCGGGGATTCGAACCCCCGGCCCCTTTTTTGTCGTTTATACGTTTTATACTCCCTAAACCCCTGGCCCGAGCTGGCGCCCATGGTGGACCAGCGAAATATCGTTGGTAGTCAAGGGTTTCAAACCTTTGGAAACCAGTGGCCAGGGTGAGACAGTTTCGGACACTTTGCATCACTTTGATGCAGTTTACATCACTCCGGGGTGCTGCAGCTCGGGTCCAGCCAGGCAGCGGCCGCTGCCGGCATAAATACATACATAGACTGGCCGACAGCCGGCGGTGAGCTGGGGATCCCCCGCGGGGGAAATGAGCGACGTGCATCATAGAGTGCAGCATGTGGTGAAAGATATCATGCACGATATGGTAGACATTACCCTGGGGCAGCCGGCGGAAGGGGTTGTCAACCTCACCCCCTTAGTCCCCCTCTTGCTTCTACTGGCAAGGTACTAAACCATTGGCCACCTGGCCAAACCGCCTAGATTTTGATTACAGAGCGTCATTTTTGGGCGATGCTCTTTAAGATAGTGAGAATTGCGACTACCATACGTTGCCGCTCGACGGGCTCTTGCGACAGCACTGCGGCAACATAAGGGTCTAGTCGTCCAAGATTCTGGTGGTTAATCGAGGTGGCAGTTTGAGGAGACAGGAAGCCGGCAGAAGTAAATAACTCACTCTCACCCAGGCCTAAAGGTCCGGCGATCTTTCGCAGAATATGGGCAGATGGGAGTCGCTCCCCTCTTTCTATACGACCGAGATGAGACGAGGAAACGCCTGATATTTCACTGAGCTCATGGAGCGTCAGCCCTCTGACGAGCCTTTGCTGCTTGATTATCTGTCGTAGATTGTTCGGACCGCCAATGCTCATATGCTCCTCTAAGACAACCGGATTCCAACCTTAAAATACCAAAGCCTTACCGTCGTCGCTCATTTTCTTAACTTTCGTTAGTATAATCTTTACCTTGATGCCGTATTGTATCTGAAGCCAAGAAGGCTATCACGGAAAGGGCAACCTCATCAACATACTAGTATATACGAAATTGTAGCCATTTGTCTACCAAGTTAGACACATTTGCGACTATATGGCGAGATTTTATCTAGCCCCTTGGTTTAGAATATCTACGGCGTTGAACACTACAAGGGCTTTACACTGCACAGATAAACGGGTTGCGCCCCTTCAGTAGAGAGGAGTTAGTAGTCAGTTGGCCGTTGAAGAACTAAGAGACTTCTTACGGAAACGCTGCCAGGAGAGAGGGTTATCGTTAAGGAGTCTTTCTATTAACGCTGGTCTGAGCCATGGCACCGTCCACAACATCATCACCAGGCAATACCTACCGAGTATATTTTCACTGAACCGCCTGGCTGACTATCTCGGGGTAAAAAGACAATACCTCTGGCAGCTGGCCGGTCTACTGACGGATATGGACTACAGCGAGAAAACCACATTGAGCGACCCACAACTCAGATTCCAATTTGCCCAGGCTGACAAGCTGCCGGAGCCAGCAAAAAAATTGCTTGTTGATACCATGAGAGCCCTAATAAACTACTTCCAGGCAGATCAGAGCACTCCGGAGACTATTCCAGACAACTAAAAACCCCGCTAGCCCTCATTAGCATTACTTCTTTCCTATCACTTTATGACCTTTTTCCTATTGCAGTTCGCCTGACTGAGGCCTTACACTTGAGTATATACGACGGTAGATATATATAACTACTATGGTAGATATAAAGAGCATAAAAAAGACGAAGCCGAGACCCTGGTCAGAGCTCCTCGGCTTCGGCAGAAAGGGGGTGATGCTTAAAGAACAACCCCACTGCATTTGGAATATAGCACAGACCACGTTTGGATTCAAGAAAAGTCTTAGAACAGAGGAGGTGATAATGTGAAGAGGTTTTTCAAGCATTTCCGCTATGGTGAGAAGGGGTTCACGCTAATTGAGCTTTTGGTGGTGGTTGCCATCCTCGGTGTCCTGGCAGCAGTAGCCGTGCCTAATGTAGTTAATTTTATCGGCAGCGGTAAGGTTGAGTCAGCCAATACCGAGGCTCATAATGTCCAGACGGCTGTTATTGCCCATATAGCGGATACCAACCTGTCAACCTGGAGCGGCGCCGTTGGGCCGGACGTCACAGCGAGCCCCCACCCAGAGGATTTCTTAGTTAACCCCGGCGGGCTGCAGGCAAACTATACCATTTTGGATGGTGCGATAAGTGCTGCCAGCGTTGTTCTTGATGGCAAGTGGACTGGCCTGACATATGGCATAGATACAGGCTGGGTGGAGACTCCTTAGTGATATAGATATGAGAGTGCCAGCCGCAGCTACAGGCAGCTGGCGGGAAGATGTATGTAATCACAGATATGCGATAGCCTTGTGGTTCTTGCTCAACCTGCTGGACTATGGGCTTACCGTGGCAGGGCTTTCACTTGGAGGATATGAGGTAAACCCGTTCATCATAACCTCATCCGTGCCACTTTTTGGCCTACAAAAAATTGGCTTGACTACGGTAGCCCTTATCTGGCTTGCCCTGTGGAAGTGGATGAGGTTTCTAAAATGGCTCAATCTACTTTCCATTCTTGTGGTCAGCTCAAATATCTACGACCTTATAGTTCGTCCTATCTACTGAGTGCCTGCCATGACTAATAAGACTGGAACTGTGGGAAGTCGGGGGCGTAGCTGCGTTTTTGCTGACCGTACTTTTGCCCTGCTCAAATACCACGAGGCACACTCTGAAGCGAGCTGCCGCCAGCTTGGCGAGGTATTCGGCATAAGTAATCAAAGGGTAGGGCAAGTCATTAAGCGGGATAAGCGTGACCGGAGGGCGATAGAATATTTTGGAAGACACCCTGACGCCTCCCCTGCCGAAGTAAAGGCAATATTCCATATTAGCGACCAGCGTCTGCGCACTCTGAGGGAGAACAAAGGTACTAAACCCTTGCCCACCCCGAAAAACAGCCTACATTTTGACTACAGAGCGTTGTAGCTTCAGGTAAGACGGCTCTCCGCCAACCCTCAGGCGTGGGAGCCCTCTTTTTACCTTTTTCTAGCCCCCATTTACCATAGGAAGACCTGGTGAATTGGACGCCCCCCAACTTCCCCTAAAAGAAATCCCCACAGGGGGCTTGACAAACTGAGACAGTCAGTGTATCATTTAAGCTGTTATGGTCAAAATAGTCATCGACATGCCAGACCTCTACGATACCAATGAAGCAGCTCAGATACTCGGGATTGGCTACGCTACGGTTTACCGGTGGATTAAGGCGGGCAAGCTAATCCCCGTTAGAGTAGATAAGCGGACCCTGATTCCAAAGAGTGAGTTGCAAAGGGTAAAGAATGAAGCAGTACATGAGCAAGCCGCCGAGAAACCGGCGGCTTGAGCAAAGGGGCCTACGAGGCGTGCAACCTCAACCACCTTTATGTCATTGTAGCACGGCTCAAGTCTTTAGGCAAGGAGAGGAATGGAAGAGCAGGCCATGAAGATTTATGGCGACGTAGGGATACTTGCCTATGACCCGATTGAGGACAAACTGCAATGCCACCTCTGCGGGAAATGGTTCCGAGGCCTCGGTACACACGTCGTCGTGGCACATGGCTGGAGTGCTGATGATTACCGGGAGGAATTTGGCCTGAATAGGCATCAGTCTCTCATCTGTGAGAGTACCAGGGAAAAATTAAGTAGAATAAATAAGGAGCTGGGTCAATGGAAGCACTTGAGTTCCCAGACGATGACTAAAACCGAACTTCTAGAATTCCTCAGAAGTATATGCCTAGCTCCTGGATACAAATTGAGAGAACAAAGTGTTATTCGACAGTCGGAGCGTCTGCGAGAATATAATCCGATGAATGAAGCGGAGGCTCAGCATCGCTCCCGGGCTAAACTCAGAGAGTCTTGGTACCGTTCCGAGAGGATAAAGAGTATAGCGAGAAGTAACCTACTTGCCGGAATGGCCACCATCAGAGAAAGAAATTTGAAGGAAAGAAGGTGGACTTGTCCTTGTGGGCAAGCCTTCCCTACACGCGAAGAGGCTAAACACCATCGATGGCACTGTGCCATCGCTCGGCAGAAAAAACTGGAAAAACTAAGCGAGAACACCAGGGAGGTTTACCGCCAAAGCGTTGAACAGTTTGGGCATTTCCTGAATGAGCAGCCACCTAGCCAGGAGCTGGCCCAGGAATGGATACGGCAACTCCTCGATAAGGGAAGAAAGCCGGCAACCGTGGCCCTCCACGGCGTTGCTCTCCGGCACTACTTCTCTGACTTCCGTAGTGAAATAGAGACGAGGATTAAACATGCTGCGACACCCTGAGGGCACAATGAATAAAGACATGAAACTCGAGACAAGACTTTTAATCAAGCTGGCTGGGGAACCAGGATTCGAACCTGGGCTTGATGGTCCAGAGCCATCTGTCCTACCGCTAGACTATTCCCCAAAAACCTACCTCACAGAATTAAAATCTAGCCCCCTTCCCGGGCTTTTGAATGATATGCTACCTTCAATTTTGCCCCAAAAAGCAGCGAGGATTGGCCAACTGCTTCAGAGTCAGCTGTCCAATCCCCGTCTTGCCCAGTACCAAATTCTAGCCCAGCTATTACTTAAATACCACCCGCTTAAGCTTATATCTCCCCCCCGTCAATCGTTATATATGTTACCGACAACGCCGGAGAGGCCTCTACTGCAGGCTGTCCCGTTGTCAAGACATGCCTTTGATGCCACTGAGAGAGCCTCTGCGACAGAGGCTGCGCTAACGCTGCCGGAATCTATTACCGAGGTGGCGTTATGCTAACCAAACAAGCCATTCAGGAATTCTTACTCAGCCGGGGCGGACTCCGCCCCAAGACGCTGAAGGACTACCGGATGCACCTGGCGCATTTTCAGCGGTGCTTCCCCGATTTGCCCACGACCCCTCAGCCTCTTCAATCCTATCTCAACAGCTTCCATATCAAGTCCAACGATAACCCCCAGGGTGTTGAGCCGGAAACTGTCCACGCCCGCTTCCGCACCATCAGGGCCTTATACAACCAGATCCATCTCTGGCATCCCGAAATACCCCATCCTATGAAACTGGTCAGGCCGCCAGAGCTAAAGAAAAAGGCCATGCGTATATTCGCCGACAGTGAGCTCTACTCCCTGTTTAGCCTGCCGCTCTCCCCCAGGGATCGCGCCCTGACCACCCTTTTCTTGGACGTCGGGCCCCGGGCAGCGGAGTGCGCCAACCTGATCTGGGAGTACGTGATACCGGGCTACGTGGTTCTCAAGGGGAAGACCGGGTCGAGGACGGTCCCGATCAGCGAGACCACCTACCGGCGGCTGCTAGCACTCAGGAATGGCGGCGGCATCGAGCAGCACGTCTTCTTGGGGAAGCGCGGGCCGATGACCTACGAGGGCATTTACAAGCTGGTGCGCCACCTTTGCCACCAGGCTGGCATTGACGGCAAGCGGTGCTCACCGCATACATGGCGTCATACATTTGGTACTGCGTATGCCGCCGCCGAGGGCTGCGACCCATCGGTTCTGCAGGAAATCATGGGCCATAAAGACTTCAAGACGACCCTCAGGTATATCCAGAATAACCCCATTCGTATGGCAAGGAACCACAGTCGCTGCACCCCGCTGAAGGGGCTGGCCGCGGTTGCCCAGCAGAGCTTTGATTTTGATACGGATAAGGACCAGGCCATAAAAGAGGCTGAAGCAATACTCGCCAAGAAGGAGGACGAAGTTTGAAAGACATGGAGATCCTGTGCCGGGCCTATGAGCGAGCCAGAGATCAAGAGGAAACCATGCGGCACGAGCGAGCCACGATATCAGAGAAACCCAGGAGCACAGAGCGAGCCAGTGTCAATGAGAAAACCGGTGAAAGTGAGCGAGCCAAAGGAGGTGAGTAACCCAATTAGTTCGAGCGAGCCAAAGGCGAAGAGAAAACCATTAGATAGGAGCGAGCCAGTCAATACGAGTAACCCAAATACAGGGAGCGTAAAAATGAATCAAAACTTGAAACCCCTAACCCATATGGTAAACGCCGCCTTGGCGGTAGAGAAGCTAAGGGTAGCCTCTGAGGTAAGGCAATCACACTTTGCCCTGCAAGGAAAACAAGATCCTGAGACCGATGAGCTGCACCGGCGGCTCAAAGACCTGGAAGATTTTGTTGACGGCAGAGTCGCCGACCTTATCCAGAGCCACCCTGCTTACCCCTGGTTCAGCCGGGTCAAGGGTGTCGGTGGCGAGAACATTGGCAAGGTAATAGCCCCCATTGATATTGAGAGGGCAAAGACGATATCCGCCCTGTGGAAATTCGCTGGCTTTTCTGTTGAGGATGGGATAGCCCCCAAACGGATCAAGGGTGGTGGCAAGCTGTCATACAACAGCCAGCTCCGCTCTATGTGCTGGCGGCTGGCCAGCTCACTCAAGAGAGCCAAGGGTTGCTTCTATGACTACTACGCTAAAGAGAAAGACAAATATCAGGAGCGATTTCTGAACCAAGGCTACAAGATATTGCCGACTCCCCAGGGGAAATGGGCCTGCTCAAACTGCGGGGCGAGCTGGGAAAGGAAGCGGGACATTACTCCGTGCTGCGACAGCCCCCAGATAGAGAAGAAACTGAGGCAGGAGCCGCCCGGGGTCATCTGGGTAGGACACCTGGACGCCATGGCGGTGAGGAAGGCGATAAAGCTGTTTCTGGCGTGCCTCTGGCTGGTCTGGCGTGAGGCCGAGGGCCTGCCCGTGACTAAACCATATGCAATCGACAGGCTGGGACATAGCAAGGTAATCTCACCCTGGGAGATGGTCGATAAACCAGAGCGAGCCAAAAAATAGGAGTAACCCAGTGGTATGGAGCGAGCCATAGGAAGGGAGAAAACCAGTAAAAATGAGCGAGCCAGCCTCCTTGAGTAACCCACTGAAAAGGAGCGAGCCATTGACATCGAGTAACCCAATAGTTAAGAGCGAGCCATAATTGTTGAGAAAACCAAGGTGTGTGAGCGAGCCATAGGAAGGGAGAAAACTAGTGAAGGGGAGCGAGCCAATGTATTTGAGTAGCCCAGTCAAGAGGAGCGAGCCACTAGAACAGAGGAAACCATCCTCCGCGAGCGAGCCATTGGCGCTGAGTAAACCAAGACAGTGGAGCGAGCCACAAGCCACGAGTAACCCAATCAGGGAGAGCGAGCCAAGGGACTGGAGAAACCCAGCGTTAGGGAGCGAGCCAACCACCATGAGTAACCCAGTGCTAGGGAGCGAGCCACATTACTTGAGTAAACCAGAGGTAAAGAGCGAGCCATGCACCATGAGTAACCCAGCTTTCAGGAGCGAGCCACTATAGGAGAGAAACCCATTGAGCACGAGCGAGCCAAGGGGCTGGAGAAACCCAGCGTTAGGGAGCGAGCCAGGTTAAAGGAGAAACCCAAAGTATGGGAGCGAGCCAATGTCAATGAGAAACCCAGACAAGGAGAGCGAGCCACTATTGGAGAGAAACCCATTGAGGACGAGCGAGCCAAAGAAGGCAAGACAACCATAAACGATGAGCGAGCCATAGCACAGGAGAAGCCCAAGGAGAGGGAGCGAGCCCGGGGGCTGCCAAGTGCATGGTTGGAAAAGTCGCCGAAGGTGGCCAGGCTATTCAACGAAGTAACCGGCAGCCCCCGGAGAAAGCAGAGGGGGGAAAGTGAGAAGCAGAATTTTTACAGGATTAAGTCCAGTAAAGCTGGCTGGGGAACCAGGATTCGAACCTTCGCACAAGTGGCTGTATAAAAGGTATAAAATGCGTGCCCTTGGTGAGAATGGTCTAAATATTGTTGTATCAATCCCCAGGGTAGTGATCGAGAGACAAGCGGAGAAGCACGGACTAACCGTTGAGGAATTCCGGAACCAATTCAAGGCAGTAGCCAATTTCGGCAATTTCGAGGGGGTCGCCTACACCTTCGAGAAATCAGCGATGAAACCTGGGCCACATGGTCCAGAGCCAGGCGTCCTACCGCTAGACTATTCCCCAGCGACCGACGGTGGGGCGTACGACCCCCTACAATCAAAATCTAGCCCTCTTCCCGGGCTTTCGAGTGGTGTTGTACCTGTCAATCTGGGGGCAGGGATTGGACAGAATCCCGCCAGAGCGCACCTAATAATCTATCAGGTGCGGGTAGCCGTGAGCCAAAAAGGGGGTAAAAGATGCAGGCAAAGTTGAGCGTTAGGTGTGGACAATGCGAGAAGCACCTGGGTGATGCTGCGGTGGATACTGCTGATATGCCAGAGCAGCTTCAGGCAAAGGTAAACAAGATTATCCTGGCACATCGTAAGGATTGCCGTTACTACAGAGCTTGAGCGGACACCGGAAGCGGTAGCGTGAGCCAAGGGATAGGAGGTGACACCTTGAATGTTGAGAAGGCCAAGAATAGTTTTCTCGAGGCAAAGCAAGACCTATCCCCACGCACCCTGCAGCAGTACTCCCAGGCCCTGGATTACCTTCAAGCAGAGTGCCCGGAGATGCCCGGGAAACCCGAGCCCCTCCGGGAGGCACTAAACAAGGTGCCGAACAATTGGGTGAGGGACGCTTATTGGCGGGTCTGGAAGTCGTTTTTTAACTGGTGCTGGCCATATTCTTGTTTGTTAGACAGAAGAGAAAGGAGGCCGAAGCTTGAGCGATATGGAAGTCCTGCGCCGGGCCTATGAGCGAGAAAACGATTCAAGGGACCGTCGACCGCCACAGCTTCGTAGCTGGGAGTTTTACACGGTAGGAGCTTCACGCGATGATATGAGGCGCCTCCTGGATGAGGGCTTTATCGTCATTGCCGTCAAGACCAGCTCCCTGACAAAGTACAAGTTGAGTGATAAGGGGCGCAATTTCGTATTCGCTACCACTATGGAGCGGGAGTTTGCCAAAATACCGGCTTCCTCTGTCATGGAGGCCATGGACCTGGTTGTCGGTTTTGACGATATCAAAGACGCCATAGCTAGGGCGGTGGAATCCCGCCGGCGTATCAATTTTCTCCTGGAGGGGCCGCCGGCCTGCGCCAAGTCGATAATGCTGGAAGGTGTGCGCTCGGTGGTACCCGACGCCTATATCGCTTTCGGCTCCCGCACATCCGCCTCCGGGTTATCAGAGGCCCTTTTCGAGTTTCAGCCGTCGGTGCTCCTGCTGGACGAAGCCGACAAGATGCATAATGACGTTTATTCGGTGCTCCTGGGGCTCATGGAGAGTGGGGAGATCCTGGAAACCAAGAGCCGGAGGACCCGGGGTATAAAGCTGGATACGATGCTGATTGCCGCCTGCAATAGCACGGCGAAGATGCCGCGGGAGTTCCTATCCCGCTTCGCCCTGCACGTTCTTTTCCCCACCTATACCCGGGAGGAGTTTATTGATGTTTGCCGGGGATTCCTCACCCGTGCGGAGCAATGCCCCGAGGATATCGCCGGCATTATAGGCAGCGCCATCTTTGACTATGGCCTCGGCGACGTGCGGAAGGCCCGCGGAGTTTGGCAGCTGATGACGGCTCCCGCCCGTGAAGAAGTTCACCGCGTCATCCAGCTGATGTTGAAATATAACCCCAATGGCCATAAGCGTGCGAGGTCTACCCAGGGAAGCCGGCTGCCAGGAATAGAATAACACTTATTTTGTGAGGCGGGAATGAGTTACATTGAAATCGTCAATATAGAGGAAGCCCAAAACATAATTCAGCGAATGGCCCAAAAAATTCAGGAGCCAGCTGTCCGGCCATTACTTGATGAGGTCGAGGCCGAAATGAAGCACTTTATCCATGGCATGATTCTAACAGCCATACATACCGGGTTGATTCAAGATACCCCTGAGCGTCTCGAAGAGATGAGGTCGAAGCTCATCATGGCCTTGGATTCCGGGTTTATTTTGGGCAGAGAAAAGTGTGGAAAGGAGGTAAACGATGGCAGTTGAACAAATTAGGGGATGCGGTTATAGACGAGTCGGTGGCATGTACCTTTGTGGAGCGTTTATCAGCTCACCCTGCGACAGGATGCCATTCCCGCTCACCATCTGCCCGGTCTGTGGCCAGGGCATAAAAGTTTCCAGAGGCTTCACCCAGATTAGCCCCTACCAGCTCTGGGGGATCCATAAGGACTGCGGCGATGACTTCCGACCCTGCTTCCTCTGCGACCCCAAGGAAGAGCCGGCCTACATAATGGTGGTTGGTGCTGGCAACTATAAAAAGCCTGAAGACTTCCTGGAAGAAGCACACCGTATGGGGATATCTAAACGAATCCCTTTTATCCCTCGAGAGCTGGAGCTGGGCAAAACGGTCGTTTATCTAGCACACCCGAAAGCCTGTGAGGTAAGGCTGCCGGTATTAACGCAACAGATATCCAGCATACTGGAAGGTGAGGAATCCAACCGTCCCAGACTAGTAGATGCCGAGAAGGTAGAAAAAGCTCTCGGCATTTTTACGGCTTTTATCCCGCAGCGGATTGAGAAGCTCGTCTGGGAGTCCGAGCTTACCGATGAGAAGAGGGAGCAGCTAGAGAAGCGAGGCATCACGCCAATTCCAATACCTGATGGAGATGAAGACCATGCTTAAAATTACTAAGGTTTCAGTGCAACTTGTGGACCAAGCTTATGAGGCAATGGTAGTTGTATATCGGCATGTAGCCACACCTGACGAAATCACGGTTCGCATTGAAAACATCCGGCCTCTACCTCCGGTACCACTGGTGTCCCCCCCGGATGACGTTTGCAAGGTATTAAAGGGAGGAGCTAGCCACACTTTTCTAATCGAGAAGACCTACCCTTATGACAAAGGGGAGCTAGGAGAAAAAGACCATGCTAGGTAAGAGCGTTTTGCCATTCACCCCAGAGGAATACTGGCAATGGAAAGAAAAGTTTGCGGCTGGCTATTGCCAGCCCCGACCGGGGGTAAGTTCTGAAGAGGTAGCCAGGGAGATAGCCGAAATACCCAAAGGACTCAGGCACACATATATAGCCGAGAAATACATTGGTAGGGAGAGGCATGACCAACGAGGAGCTTAGACGGTTCAACTGGTATTCATGGCTGCTGTATCTCAGCAAGGACGGTACAGGCGTACTCACTGATGACGAGAAGGCAGACTACCACGAGCTGATGAAGAAGTGGCTTGTCGACGAGGGATTGGCGACTCCGGCTGAGGTGAGCGAATTGGGAGGCTATTATGCCTAATATCTTCCGAGAAGCTTCAGAGCTTTTGAAAGGTAAGAAAGGCTCGGAGATGAGCGACGAGGAACTTAACCTGGTCAGCAGGGCCATATTCCCGCTTCTCATTCTTCGCGCCTTTAACGATGTGCCGATAGGCGAGGGGCTTGAGGCATTAGCACGACTACTGGAGAGCAACGATGAGGAAACTACATCCGCACAAGCGAAGCATCCCGATAGAGACACGGAAAGAGTTGCGAGCACACAACGTCTCTTGGTGGCGAAAACAGGATAAGGAAAGAATCAGGAGGGTGAGGCAGAAATGAAAGAACAGTGTATTCATCACTGGTTCATTGATTCCCAAAACGTTGGCAGGTGTAAGAAGTGCCCTGAAGTCAAGGACTTTGGGGCAATGCATACTAAAGCTTCGGCTGCTATGGAGCGCAAGGTGCAGACAATAAGGCTGGTGCTGAGAAAGGACAGACCAGCAAATTAGTTAAGGAGGTAAGTGTGAGTCCAATAGATAAAATTTCGGACATACGCCTGTTCCCCAGGCTGGGCAAGGTGAGATTAGGTATAAAGAAGGAGGGGCAAAAAGGGCCATATCCATCGGCAACCGACTACTTTGTCTGCCCGGAGGAGGTGAAAGCGGTCCACGGCGATACCCCCAGGGAGCTGCCGGTAATGTTTCCCAGCGACGACATGGAGCTCGTCGCCCCACAGTGGTATAAATGCTATTCGTATTCCCAGGGCCTTCTTTGTAAGGGTGACGGCAAGCACTGCAAGCGCAAGGTAGACATCGATACCGGCGACTTCGCCGATAGGGATACAAAAACGTGGGAACTTCATGACGGGATCTGTGAACCGGAGCATTGCCCGAAGCTCGGCTCAAAGCAGTGCCGGAAGATGATGTCGCTCCTGTTCATCCTGCATGAGGTCCCCGGTCTGGGCGTCTACCAGCTCGATACCGGCTCCTTCTACAGCATTGTCAACCTGAACTCTCAGCTCGCCGCGGATGGATTCCTGCGGCACTTCACCCAGGGGAGAATCGCCTTCATCCCGCTCATCCTCTCCGTTGAGCCCCAGGAGGTCAACCCACCCGGGGAGGGTAGAAAGACGGTCCACGTCCTTCGTGTTAGAGCTGATGTTAAGCTGGCCGACATCATCCGGATATCGCGCCAGAGGCCGGCCCAGATACTTTTGCCCACCCTCGAGGAGGAGGAGCCCCCCGCAGATCTCTACCCTGAGGAGGTCTTGGAGACAGCCGAGGTTGCGCCAGCTCTTGAGGGAGAAGGGGCGCTGGAAGAACTCTTCCCGGAGACTGCTGAGGCTGAGCCAGCTGGCAGCAAAGACATGACACTGGGGGAGGCAGTGGTCGGCTCGACAGTTTTATCGCCACCGAAGCTAGCGACAAAAACCCAAAAGGCGTCGGCTGCCGAACTGGTGGACGAGCAGGGGGAGGGCTTCACTATTGACCTCACCTGGTTAAGCGAAAGTCAGCAAGCCCTTAAATGGACGGACGACACGATGCTCTCCTTCTTGGCTGGGTCGCTGTATAAGGTGAGTGGCAAAAGTGTTACCGAAGCCCTGAACAAACTGACCAGAAAGCAGGCGGAGGAATTTGTAAACGAGATAAATAGCCGGAGGGAAAAACAGGCGAGTTTGTTTTAGGGCGATAGAAGTTGTAACGGAAAATCCGTTACATACGGGAGTTAGATGGCTAAATTTAAGCCTTGGCTAAAGATGTGGGTCGAGTGGCTTGACGACCTCAAGATGATAAGCTTGAGTCTGGCTGAGTGCGGTGCTTGGTGGAAGCTGTTAAGCCTCGCCCAAAAGTGCGCCGCTGACGGAGCCATGGTTAAGGACAATGGTGCTCCCTTATCCCTCGAGCAAATTGCCAGCACCTTGAGAATTACCACTAAGTCCGATAGGGCGGTCCTTGATTCCATGATTGCAAAGATGACCGACCAGGGAAGTCTGCAGTGGAACCATAACATCCTCATCATCACTCACTTCAAAGACCGTCAGGCCAGGACAACATCACAGAGCCCTGATAACGTCAGGGATAGAGTGAGACGCTGGCGGGATAAACAGCAACCCAGCAAAGAAAAAGAAAGTAGCAAAGAAAAAGAAACTATAGAGGGAGAGGCAGAGGCAGAGGCAGATAACTCGTTACATTTTCCGTTACATAGTAACGTCTCATCCGTTACATCTGAGCCTGCCTTGGCCAAAATAGCCACTTTACATGAACAATATTTTGGCATAATTTCTCCAAATTTATCAGAAAAGTTTAAGGATTTTGTAGAAAACTACCGCGGGCCGGTCGAGTGGATTGAAAAAGCATTTGCCGAGGCCGTGAAATACAAGAACCGCCGCTGGGAATATGTCGAGGCGATACTTTACAGCTGGCAAGAGAAAGGGGGGCCACATGCAGACAGAAGAGAACCAGGAGGCGAGGGGGAACGGCCTGGAGCACATCAGCGAGATATTATCGCGGAGGCAAGAGCGGGAGGCTGGGAGGTCCTCGGAGAAGATGAACCAGAGGCAGGAAACCAGGATCGCTGAGTGTCAGTGCAAGACCTGCGACAACAAGTTTCAGGGTGAGGTTACCACCTACCTTTTTATGCGGCCACCCAAGGAGTACCGGCCGAGCGAGTGTCCAGCCTGCAGAGCTATCCGAGAGGCCGAAGAAAAGGCAGAGGATGAAAGAGAGCTTGAGACTCTGCGGGCGGCTCTACGCAAGCAGTGGATAAGAACGTGTGGCATCCCGGCCCAGTTTCAGGGCATGACCTGGGAAGACCTTGACCCGGATTACCAGGAAAGGCCACAGAAACTATGCCGGCAGTGGGCGGGGAAGTTTGACTTTGATGCCCCAGGGGACTCATTGGTCTTATTCTCACCCGGGCCTGGTGTCGGCAAGACACTCCTCTGCTCACTCGTGGCAACTCAGGTTATCAATAACTGGAAAGGTGACCCCAGTGTAACGGGGTGCCCAATAAAATTTGAGACAGGACCACGCCTGGTGCAGCGGATAAGAGCTACCTTTAATCTTCCAGAGGATGACCGGCACCATGAGCGGGAGGAAGATGTGTACCGTGAGCTGCGGGGCGTAAAGCTCCTCATACTCGATGATGTAGGTAAAGAGCAGCCACGGTCTTACCGCTTCACACAGGAGCTCTACTGGTATGTTATTGATGAGAGGGTCAAAGCTGGACTGCCGGTGGTAATCAACTCAAGATTACCGCTTCTTGGCCAGGGGTCTCTGGAGGACCTCATGGGGAAAGATACAGTCGATAGACTGTACGGAATGTGTCGGGGAAAGGTTATCGGACTAAAGGGGGAGAGCTATCGTAAGCTCAAGAAGATACCCTAGAGGTAACGGATTTTCCGTTACATGGGAGGCTTGCAATGCAACAGTGGCTAATTGAAGCAATCAGTGAAGATTTCTCCAAGGATGGGCAACTCTACAGGCTGAGGGGGAACTCAGATTACTTCCGTGAAAAGTACGGCACCTCAAATCCGCATTTCGTCATTAGTGGTGAGGATATCGAGGTATGGGGGGAAGGCTGGCAGGAGTTGGATATAGCAGTCTGTACAATATACGGTTGGAGAAACGGGGTGGAGCTCCTCCCAGTAGGGGGGAGGGTATACTATGGCTATATCATCTGCGCCCCTCTGACCGAGGACTCTAGTCCTATTATGATCGGTGGGTTGGTTCATGAGGTTGAGCTGGAGCCAGTGGAGTGGGATAGCCTAGAGCCTGTCACTAGCAAAAACATCACCTTTGAGAAATCGGACCCAGGTTTGTTGAGGTAGGTGCTAATGGATAGGCTGCTAGTGAATATACCGATGCTTCCGCCAAAAGAGGTTTCGCCGAATTATCACGGTGAGCTGAGGGCTAAGATGAGTGCTACCAAAGTTTGGCGGGAGGCGGCTTACTATTGCGCTAGACAGGCTTGCCCCGGTGTCTTCCCGAATTATGAAAAGGCAGTGGTTAGGGTAACCTTCCAGGTGCCGTCTGAGGCCTATATCAAAGATGATGATAATGCCATAACTAGCGTAAAGCCGGCTCTCGATGGCTGTGTTCTAGCTGGTATTGTCTGCGATGATTCTCCCAAGCACCTACGAGTCCTCGAGGTGGTGTGGGATATAAACAGGGCGAAGGATAAGGCGACCATATTGGAGTTTATTAAGCTGGATGAGATAAAGAGGCTGGAGGAGGAGTGACTGATGGGATTTGTGCAGTGGGCGAATTCGGAAGCCACGTTGTTTGGCATGCTGTGGAAATGGAAGAGCTCAACCGAGGATAGATGGTGTGTTGAGTTTTTCACTACACGAAATGGCTGGTTCCATGCTGTTAGATCCATGCTCATGGTTCACAGCAGAGAGGTTCGACTATTCATCTTTGAGCTTCCAATGTCAGAGCTATTTAGTCGGGCGCATACGGATTACTCGGAGTTATTAGCACTGGAGGAAGGAGTTCATGAAGATTAAAGAAGCCCACTGTGGAGGTAAGACATGGATATCAAATGCATCGGTTGCTTCGATTTACTCCGGGAAGAATTGATACTAGAAGGCAGGCCCCTGGTTGTCTATAATTGTCCTCGCTTCTTCCCCTATGCCTGTGCGTTGAGTGGTCTGCTCCGGCCCAGTACTGGCATTCTCAAGGCGGCCGAGATGTGCCCAGATGACCCGCTGAGTCACTGTGCCGTCTGCTCGGACACCAAAATCACACACTACGGCCAGGATATCGTTAGTATCTGCAGGGAACATGGCGCCGCATGGAGCAAGTGGCTACATGAGCACCCTGAGATGAGACCCCGCATGGCGCCACGGGGCCGGTCTGTAAAAGCGAACTGGATAGAGGTGTTCCGGGAGTTTGTCGAGGATATGAGACGAGAAGCAGAAGGGGAGCCGTAAGGGAGGATGAGATGGCATTAGCTTGTAAAATTTGCATCATGCAAAAAGGACTCCGCAGCAGCGAGATAGGCAATTTCCCCCAGACCGAGGAGGAGCTCGCAGACCACATGGAGAAAGTTCACCACATGCCGGTGCAACGGGACGGCGAAACGCATGAGGAGTCCATTAAGCGCTTCCTGGAGAAATATCCCGAGGCACGTATTTGCCCGGAATGTATTGCTGCCAGCGCCGAGTGGACAAAGACATAGCGTGTAATTGCTGTTATACGCAAAGGCGGCTTAGGGTGATGGAACTGAAAAGAGCACAGGAAATAGCTAACGAGGTGATTAAACACCTTGCCCCTTACTGCCAGGAAATTGTGGTGGCTGGTAGTATCCGGAGACGCAAGGAATTTATACATGACATAGACCTAGTGCTGATACCCTCCGACCCCTGGAACCTCGAGCATGAAATCGGAGGGCTGGGGATACGCCACGCTAGCGGCGATAAATTAAAAAGGATAAAGCTGTACGACTCCGGTGTCCAGGTTGACCTTTACTTCGCCTCAGATGAAACCTGGGCGACGCTTCTCCTTATCCGCACCGGGTCCAAAGACAATAATATTCGGCTGGCCACCCTGGCGAAGAAAAAGGGATGGCACCTTGCCGCCAGCGGTGACGGCCTGTTTGATGAAAATTTGAAAAGGATCGCCGGCGATAGTGAGGAATCAATATACGCCGCTTTAGATTTACCCTGGCAGGCGCCAGAGGAAAGGGGGTAGAGGACGACAAATGACTATCAGCAGTTTGGACCGGAGAGATGAGGCAGTTGGGTTAAGGGAGGCTGGCCTAACTTATAAAGAAATTGCTCGTAGGTGGGGCATAAGTAAGGAGCGGGTGAGGCAAATTGTGAGGGGTAATCCCCCACAACGTAAAGATGACCTCGGCTCTAGGATTATGCTCACGACGAGTGATGTAGCCTATCTTCTCGGTATCCATGTCAATACGGTCAGGCGGTGGTCCGAGGAGGGGGCGCTCAAAGCTTATCGCCTGGGTCACCGCGGTGATAGGAGATTCAGGAGAGAGGATATTGATAGCTTCTTAGAGGGAGGTAGCTAGATGAGCCCACTTCTGGATTACACAACTTCGGTTCCTGTCTCATTTCGCTTTTCCTCCCCGCTTGGCAATAGCTACTCCAACAAGCGGGCCACCAATGCCAAACAAGCCGGCGGTTAGTTTCATTACCAGCCAGTAGATAGGCTCTCCTGAGATTAGCTCCATGACTACGGCAAAGAGTATTCCCACCGTGCCTGCAGCCATCAATCCTATGCCCGTGTAGAGCAGTTTAGTCATTGCGCTTCCCTTCGGCTTGTCCATCTCGGTTTCTTTTCCAATTTTACCTCTATTATCACGCTGGGTAGGTTAGCTCAATGGTGTAGGTTACCTTGAGCTGGCCAGTATCGGGAACGGTGACGGTTACCCCAAGATGGTCACGGCTTACGAGAAAGTGCTCTGCTACCGTAACATGACAGTGTATATCTCCAACCAATGCCACTTCGTTAATATCCACATTACCACCGCTATTGTTGTTGAAGAAGCGTACAAGTTCATTCGTTAGGACAAGAGCACCGTAACTCATGGCGTGAGCTTGAGACGCTACATGGTTTAATTGCCCAGCTCCAGTGCCTTCAGTAATCTGAGTTTGCAGGACATAATCCTCAAAGGACTCAGCATTGAGACCTGAACCTACCAGAATACCCCTAGTGGCAATGCCAGCAGCAGCACGATAACCCCACGTAGGGTCACCATCTAAATTAGCACCATACCTCTGTGCAAAAGGAATGTTTCCAAACCGAATAACCGCAGCTGTCGTCTTACCACTTAATTTACCCGCCTCAAAGGTAGCGTCACTACAGTTCTTTCCCGCTATCTCAGAAAATATAAGGTTATAGGCATTTCTTGTCCAGCTATGGCTTCTCTGGTGGTGCTTCTGGATTAACTTACCATTCCTGTCAAAGACTTCAAGCGTTATGAAGTGTTCGGGGATTGGAAGATGTAACTCCTGCCCCAGCTTTTTTAACTGTTCATACTTTCGCTCTTCTTTGGGGTCTAATTTAGTTTCTGTCATAACTACCTCCATTTATGTCATTTCAGTGGACCTTGCCTGGTCAATCCAAAAGTCAAAAATCCCCTTGTCAACATCCATGTCTATGCCGATTGAGATTATAGCTACTAAGCCTGAAGTGTCCCCCATATCTAAAGTAACCTCCGTCCAGGTGTTTGCCACAATAGCCCCAATGTTTAAGTCTTTAAGAGGGGAGACACATTGAGCGTGTTCGTCGAGTAAAATAGATATGTCACCACTATCGAGAGCGACGCTGTTCCTTACCCAGCCTTTAAGATACCTGTAGGGAGACAGGTCAAAGGGGCCTATGTCGTGAGTGGCCAATCTGCCTACAGCGGCAAGGTCGGCAACCGCCATTTTTGCACTGGCAGCACCAATTTTGAACACAACATTATCGGCGGTAGAGACAACATTGGCCTGAACATACTCATCCCAGGCAGCTTCACAATCATCAAGTAAAAGCCAGCTTAGTTCAGCAGTTTTACCTATGGTTGGCACAGGGACAGCTAGAGCTGGGGTTGCCGTCAGACCTGGCGGAGATGAGGCTTGGGCTGCCACAAGACCGATGGATGGAGTGGGAATAACCAGTCCCGCTGGTTCCCCTGTTTCACCGAAAAGGTCATATATCCATTGCACCATTGTCCCCAGAATACCAAACATTCTCATCCCATACTTGATGTTGCCTGCGATTAGGTCAGCGTCCACCCCGTCAAGACCGATGATATTACCTTTATGATAGCCTTGAGGGTAGACCTTGGCTGTTGCTACCAGCTGAGTGGTTCTGAATTGATTACTCCATCTGGGCATCTTCTCTCCTAGACTACTGCATATGGTATGTTCTTACCCGCTGCTCCACCGCCAGCGCATTGCATTGTAACCTGAAAGTCCCTGTAGGCAGTGAATCCTTCTAGTAGCACCCCTTTGTCATCGGTGGCAAAAACCCAGGAGTGAGTGCTGAAGGTGCGGTAAGCCGCTCCGTCAATCTTATGCTTAATCCTGATAGTATTGTTTAAGGTAAGAGTATTGAGGTCAAGCCAAATTGCTCCGACTTTAGCTCTGGCAGCCACCGCAACAGAAAAAACAGTCTGCTCTCCAGCAGCACTCTCATCAAAGGCAAAGGTACCCGTTGTCTGGCCTATATCGCGGATGATATTAGCCAGGGCCGCTGCGGAAGAAGCATTAAGCACATAGAAGCCGGTGCCAGCCAGAACCGGCGAGCTAAAGGCCGGGCTGACGGTAATCTCGCCGTTTGTATCGTCAAAGGCAGTGGCGCCAGAGTCCTCAAGGATGGCGAGGCCCGACTGAAGCAAGATGGTCTTACCCGTGATGAAGTCATTGCTGCCAATCAGGGCATCGCAGAAGAGCGTGGTGGGTGTACCATCGGCGGTGGTTATGCCGTAAAATGACGAGAGCGCCCGAAGTATGGCATCTCTGTCCAGGGCCCGGTGCAAATTTTGCGTCACCATCTTTCTACTCCTGTATGACCGCTCTGATAGTTAGCATGCCAACGGTCGGCGCCAGCGCTGCCGTAATCTGCATGCCGATATAGGGTTGCCAGTCTCCCCAGGCCATCCCTATAGAGGCATTGCCGTTAGCCGGGCAAACAACCGGCCCTCCAATATTGGTCGCCAGGTTTCTGGTGTCATCCACGTTCCCAAAGGCTTGAAGCTGCACCGCCTGGTCAAGGGATGACTCGGTCTTCAGCAGGAGACGCTTGCCCTCAGTCCAGTTAACCATCCTATCGGAGAAGAAAGCGCCGGCACTCCGGATAGCCTGGTTGAAGATTGTCTCCGGCTCCCTGGCTTTCCAGGGGGTGATCACAGTAATCTCGACGCCGGGTTCTCCGGGTTCTCCGGGTTCTCCTGGGACACCCTGAGCAGCATTTATCTTCGCCAGCCATTCGATTATAATTGCGTTCCCCTGTACCAAGGCTTCAAGTAGTTCGATCAGGTAGTCCAGTTTCAATTCTGGTGGGGCTGCGGCGGCGGGTTTGGACATGAGAAGGCCGGCAGCAACTCCCATGAGGCCACCGCCGAGGAAGCCAGAGATTAGCCCGCCCTGTTGTGTGCCTTTTTCTTCAGCCATAATAGCACCCCCTCTAAACGATACCAGCCTTGACTTTCTGGATCAGGTCCTTCGGCACCTCGTCCTCTGATACCATGCCAAATCGCACCCTGAGTATGTTGGTCAACTTCACTCTTTGGAAGGTGTAGCGGAAAAGATGGGCGCCCGGGAAGACCGCTGCTTGAGTGGTTAAGCGAATCTCGCGAATAGCCGGTATAAAACAGCTAATCTCACCGCCGGCTATCAGGCTGAGGGGGAAGGTGGGCAGGTCTACCAGACTCACGTCGCCGTCACGGTCGACGATGAAACGGACGTTCTGAGCGGCACCTCCCGGAGCAGCCGCGATCCTGGTGAGCACGATAAACTCCCCTGGTTTGGGGTAGATGGTCTCGATGGTAAAGACTGTGGCTGCCGCCGCGATGTTAATGCTCCGCGAGTGCGTCTCCCCACCGACGATATGGTATTCCCTCTCAATAAGCTGAGATATAGGCAGGGGTAAAAGCCCCTTTTCTACCGTGTTTTTGACACCGAACTCTTCAGCAATCGCCTTTTCCTCGCTGGTCAGGGTCATGCCGTAGAAGAGTTTGTGGGCGATGGTTGGCAGGAAAGCCCAACAACTGAAGTGAGTGGTGTAGTTAGCTACTGGAGCTCCGACTGTGCCGAAGAAGTTGTAGTAGAGGATATCTCTGGCCGGCAGCCACCAGGCCCCGGGCAAGAGACTGAGCATAGCCGCGGTGTTCTCCTCTATCCTGACGTCGTTATACCGTGCCCTGAGCACGACGGCAGCGTTAGCCGTGAACTGCAGGTTGTTGAGCATAACGAAGTAAGGGGAAAACCTTTTCAGGTCGAGGATCGGCGGGGCAAACTCAGCATTGAGAGGGACACCTGGGACGCCTGACTGCCAGGCATCAGGAATGCACTCCGGCGGGTATTTTACTAAACGGACTGTTGCTTCAGTAATTGGCATGGTAACCTCCTGATAACAGAATTGCCCACTCCAGTGCCTGCCGGAATGGGCAATATACTCTGCTTCTCACCGGCAAAGGCTCCGGCGATAATATTCAATTACGCCTAGCTGACCAGCACCCTCTCCCCAACCTCAAGATAGAACAGAGTCAGCAGGTCGCCTACTAGGGTATTGACGTCCAGGCTGATTGTCCTGGTGGTGAGCCTGGTTGGGACGGCGGCCACTACCGGGTCAGCGCCGCCGGCATGGGCTACGGCAGCCGCGCCCGCAGCATGAGCCTGGGCTGCAGCCAGGGCATCAACGGCGCCCGGGTGTGTTACCGGGCCACCGACCTGTTCAATAGGGCCAGCGATAACTGGCGCCGTCACCACTGCGCCACCACCTGCCGGCCCTACCAGGGTCATGTTATGGTCATGGACAGCGTGGTCGGCGATTGCAGCGACGATATCTGCCTGCGGGTGGGCGACCAGGTTACACATACCAGTCGGGACCCGGGTAATCTCGGCAGCAACTACCGCCTGGATATCGGGAGCAGTGGCCGGTATCGTTATTGGGTTAGGAGAGACAACGGCTCCAGGCACCCATCGTATTATTTTCATGCTCTCCCTCCTTAACTCACCAGCACTCTTTCCCCGATCTCGAGGTAGTTCAGCGTCAACAGGTCTCCCACCAGGGTATTCACGTCCAGAGAGAAAGTCCTGGTTGTTATTCTGGTGGGCACGGCAGCCACTACGGGATTGCCACCGGCATGGGCTACGGCAGCCGCACCAGCGGCATGAGCCTGGGCTGCGGCCAAGACATCAACAGCGCCAGGATTCACCACCGGGCCTCCGGCCTGTTCAATAGGGCCAGCGATAACTGGCGCCGTCACCGCAGTGCCAGCACCTGCCGGCACTACCAGGGTCATGTCATGGCCATGGACAGCGTGGTCGGCGAGGGCCCCCACGATATTCGCCTGGGCATGGTCCGCCAATGCCGCCGGCAGTCTCTCAATCTCGGCAGAGACTACCGCCTGGATATCGGGGGCAGAGGTTGGGAGTGTTATCGGGTTAGGGGTGGCTATTGCGCCTGGGACAAATTGTATTATCTGCATCTTAACTAACCTCCCCTCATCTCAATTCTGATTCCGGTGAGACAGACCATGGTGGTGTTAAGAGCCACCGCACCGACGCCATCATCCCTGATTACCACATAGCCGATCTCGTTCCATATCATGTAAGGCTGCGGGAGTTTAGGGATAGCAGCGTAGTACGGATGGGCTACTGGAGCCACGGGGGCCAGATGCCCGAAGTTAAGCTCGTTGATGCCCACCGTAGTTGGGAACATGCTCGTTCTATCTGTCGGCCCCTTGGGGTGATAGCTGCCATCAATCCTCAGTCCAGTCCGGGCTATGTTGACTGACGGGAAGGGGATAGCGCCCGTTTTTATTCCCAGACCCTCGATAAACAGGGCGTCCATCTCATCAAACTCAAAGTACAGGTCTTCCTGCTCTTCAAGGACGGCGCCTGTCTGAAGGCGGAACTGGTAATCTCCCTGCATGCCGTCGGTCGCCAGAAGATTCTGGGCGTATCGGGTAAAGGAGTTAACCTTGGGAATTGCCTGGTCCTTGCCGCCGGGCAGGGTCAGCCAGGTATCGGCGGTTATGGGGATGGCTGCCTTGCTCAGAAAAACGGTCCGGTTTCTCGTCCTCTCTGTTAGATAGGCCGGGAATCCCATCGAGCCAAATCTGCGCATCTCGTCCTGCTTGTAGACCTTGCCCCATAGCCTGATGCGGTAGTTCTGGGTAATTGGAGACTCGGGGGGTGGCGCTGACGCAGGTCCACAAAGCGTGGCTACAGTGACATTCTGCTTGACCTTGATCGTGGTGTTAAGCAACGGGTTCTGCACCGGCTGGGTAACGTCAAGCGGAGTGCCGAAGCTGTAGAGCTTCCCCGACCAGATGCGGTCTTTGGGCGGCGCCATGACCGTGGCCCTGATGCCGGAGAGCGAGATGTACTTGCCTAACTCCTGGCCATCAGCGACAATGACAATCTTCTTGAGCGCCTCGTCTCCCGTCATGCTTACTGGCGAGAAGACTTCGGCGTAGACTATCTCGGCACGTTCATCGGTTTCCAGCTCGCCGAAGACGGCGGCCGGTGTTGGTCTCCACCAGGTGTTGGCTGCCTGCACTGCCCCTGGTAGAGTAGCGACGTTGCAAAAGGCGTCACAGAGACACCTTAGTTCAAAATGTTCAGCCATATTTTCCTCCGTTCCATTTGAGATTCAAATGGCTTTATTTCGGCCTCTTATTTATTTGTTAAAACTCCAGGCCGACTCTGGCCTGGGACTGTGCCCGCTGCGGGGCATTTGTCATACCCGCGGGCAGCTGCTTAACCCCGGGACCACCGCCAATCTGCTCACGGGCTCTACCACCAGCGGGCATGAACGGTGCAACAATTGCGGGCAGCGAGTAGCCGAGGATAGCGGCACCGCCGGCGGCGATGCCCTTGAAGACACCGGAAATCATACCCCGGGTGAAGAGAGCGCCAGCGACCCCAACCAGGGGCACGCCGAGCAGGGTCCCCCAGGTGAATACCGGTTCCAGGGCGCCCAAGCCTGGTGCAAATTTGACGATAACTCCCTCCGCCAGGCCGGTAACACCAGCGCTACCCAGGCCGACAGCGACCTCCGTCATCTCTTCTGCTCTTGGAGCGGCGAATGCTAATTCCTGTGCCATTGCCTTTCCCTCCTTTTTATGTGGCGCGCACTCCGGGTAGAAAGAAAAAGGGGCGTAGCCTTCAACTCTCTATCCTAGAGTGCTACGCCCCTTTTCCCTGGCTCGACTTACCAGGCGGGTTAAGCAACCTGGCTGAAAAGGAAAAGGGGTTAGCCTGAACCTTCTCAGTCCAGATTGCTAACCCCTTTTATTGCCTTAGAGCTTGCCGATAAAAGCACAATGCCGTGAGAGCCGACTTTCATCGGCAAGCTCTCACGGCTTATATCTTTAACATATCGCTATTTTACCTCCTTGTCAAGTCCTGCTTAAAAAAAACCCTGGCAAATTTCGCCAGAGCTCCTACCGTGACAATGGGGATGTTAAACTTCCTGGCCAGTGTTTTTAGTTCTTTGGCGTTCATCATGTCGCCATCATCACTGACCAGCTCACACAAGACACCCCCAGGATATAATCCTGCCAGCCGGGATAGTTCGACCACGGCTTCAGTATGACCATTACGACCAATAAGGCCATCGGGATGAGCACCCAGGATAGCGACATGGCCAGGGCGGGCTAAATCCTCTGGCCTGGTATTGGGGTCAATGACCTTTTTTATGGTAAACGCCCTATCTCTGGGAGAAATTCCCGATTTTTCTACCTCTTTAGCATCAACGGGACTGTAAAAAGGCGTATCTGTAGCCCGATAGCGTGAAGGTAGGGCGTCTATCTCCAGCTCCTTGAGCCTGTCTTTGGGTAGAGCCAAGCAGAGAAGCCCGGAAGCTACCCTGGCAGCAAACAATATTGCCTCGGCAGTTATCTCCTGGGCGGGAATGGCCAAGTCTGCTTCACCCTCATTCTCGGAGAAGATAATAACGAAGCGTCTTTCCTGAAAGGCTTTGATTGCCTGTCGCACCCGGGTAAACATCAGCAATACACCTGTACTTTAGGATAAAGCTTGGCTATGGCCCGGACCTCTTCTATGGAAAAATGTTGCTTGTGCTCAGAGCAAATCCAGCCAGAAAAGTATACAGGATGAGGTAGAACCACGACAACACTGTCGGCCACCCTTACCATCTCATTGAGGGCAAATTCCCAGTTATCTAAATGCTCTAGCACATGGCTGGCGAAAGCACATCCAAACTGCTTATCATTGAAGGGCAGGAGCTCTTCCTCCACGTTCATCTGCAGGAAGTTGGGAGCGCCATCTAGGACTATATCTATATTAACCAGTATCTCGGGGGTTTCAGCTATGTTGTGGGCCCACTTTGTCCGGTGTGTTCCCGATCCTATATTGATAATACCCTTGCCATTGCTCAAACGTAAGGCTTCGGCAAAGGCAGCGTTTTTGGCGAGACCCATATGAAAGAAATCCAGGAAAACCGGAAGAAGCATCAATGGCACGGTCAATCTCCTCCAAAGCGCCTGTCCCTTTGGCTGTAAAAGGCCAATGCTTTCTCCAGCTCCACGGCATCAAAATCAGGCCATAGCGCCGGAGTAAAATAGTATTCGCTATAGGCAGTCTGCCATAGCATGAAGTTCGACAGCCTGAATTCATCGGCGGTGCGGATTACCAGGTCAACGTCCGGAGTGCCGTCCGTGTAAAGGTAGCGGCCGACCATGCGTTCATCCACGACATCCCAGGACACGCCGGCAGCAATCAGTCGTCGCACTGTATCTACTATCTCTGCCCGGCCGGAGTAATTGAAGGCTAAAAGCAGTGTCATGCTCCGGTTGTTCTTTGTCAGATTTACAGCGTCATTTATTATACACTGAAGGTCCGGAGGGAGATCGTGAAGGCGCCCGATATGCTTGAGCCTGACTCCGTTTGCGTGAAGCCATGGGGTGTCATGCTGTATCCAAAGCCCTAAGAGGGCAAAAATACTTTTGACCTCATCAAGGTCCCGTTTCCAGTTGTCGGTAGAGAAGCCCCAGACGGTGAGATACCTGACCCCGAGCTGAATCAAACTATCAACAACCTGGTGCATCCGTTCCGCGCCGGCTTTATGGCCCTCGATTCTGGAAAGTCCTTTCATCTGAGACCAGCGCCGATTTCCGTCCGGGACAATGGCCACGTGCTGTGGTAGTTCACCTGCCACTAACAGCCTCCGCCATCAAAGTGAGCTTATTACACTCGTTGTGTGCAAGCTGGAAGATTCGAGACATGGCTCTGGGCCAGAGCTCGACGGTATATATGTCGTTGAACTTGGCATAGGCCCGGTAGTTGTGCGGGTCAGGGACAGTGTGGGCTGAGGTATAGGTGGTCTCAAGAATCTTGCCATCAAGCTCGACCCACATGTGTCCATAGCCCCGGTAGCTGCCGACTACAGCGTAGACCCTGTCTGGAGGATAGTATCGGCGCAGCATCGAGGCGAGAAGGATGGTGCTGTCATCGCAGTCTCCATAACGCTTGGAAAGTACCTCAGCCGGGAACCCCCACCATTCCCCGTTATCAGAGCGGTAGGATATCGTCTTACAGACGTAGTCGAATAGCTTGTAAGCGATGTCATCCACTTAATGCCCCCATAATAGCATGAGAAAGATACGGGTCATCAGGGCGGACAAACTCCCTCAGCTCGTGCCACTCGCCGGGATTTCGGACTTCGACAAAAACCTGGCTGTCGTGATAGCGGACCTTGGGAACATCCACATCAACGCCGGTCGGAGGCTCAAGGCTGCCCACCGCCTGAGCCTGAGAGCGCGTGAGCACCAACAGGCTGATGCTTACTCCGAGAACTCCGATGACGACGCCCAGCAAGGGCATAACGGCAGAATAGGCTTCGTCCCACTCTAAGTTTTTAACCATCGCCTCGCCTCACCTTCTGGGCTACCAAATAACGCCACTAAACATACAATGGCTCCCAGGCCAAACACACCCGCAGCGACCAAGGTAAAGGCAGTGCCGGCTGGTGGTACCACCTCACCAGGCGGTGCCACCGCTTCCTGGACAGTGCCATCTAAGTGCCAGTCGAAATAGAGTGACTCGCACCAGCTCTCGGCGGTTATTGTAACCCTCTGGCCTGGCATAGTGAAGTCGAAGTCCCAGGTGCGTATCTGTCCTGGCACAAGGGTCTCGTAGCTGCCTTCCTTCACGATACCGTTTATTCTCACTACAGGAGTCACGTAGATGGTATAATCGCAAAGATTCTCTATGCTAACCTGGACATTAACCACGCTGCCAGGATCAGCGCTATCGGGAGCAACCAAACTAATCTGAGAGTAAGTCATCGTCTTTCCCTCCGGCCTTATTTGCCAGCTTCCGGCTTGCCCATGCCCATAGCCATGACAGCGAGCGCCCCAAGTCCCAGAACGCCGATAGCAGCTACAGCCAGCCCCAAACCCACAGCTGGTGGTGCTACTTCCTCCTCGGCTATGTTGTCGAGGTATTCCCGCAGCTCCTCTTCTGACATTCCCTCCAGCGTCTCTATGGGCGTTGGTGTGCGCTCCCAGTATTCCTCGGAGTCCTGGATAGTTAAGATTAAGGTCTCTTTCTTCCAGCCCGGCTTGACATCCTCGAGCCCCGGCTTACGGTTGAAGAGGCCGACAATCTCTTTTGCCGACCAGGTGATGACGATAATGAGGACTATGGCCAGAACGACGAGTAGGGCTATCGCCCACCAGGCCATGCCGAGTGGCATTGCCACTCCAGCCGTTGTTTTAGGTGGTGCGCTAATGACCTCAATTCTCCAATCCTCCCAGAGGAGCGGGCTCTTATCGACGTAGACCCTCATCTCCAGCATTCTCCCCCCAGCCTTTCTCACTTCATCCTCGCAAGCCTGGGCAAGCCTGCCGGCTATCCAGGAATCTGGACTGAAAGGGTCGGCCCTAAAGGTAAAAACGCCGCCATCATGTTCCCCGTCATAGATATAGGCATACGGGTAGATTGTCTCATCGATGAGTTCAAAAGTCGGCGGAAGACCGGTAATGGTGATGACATCATCAACCTCGGGCATGCCCGCCCCTGGGTATTCCCTTATCTTCACGTAGACGTCATAGTTCTCACCCGGTTTAATGTCGGCGGTGATGGGGATATCTACTGATGCTGTGAAGGGAACAAAGTCTACTGGGGAATCCGGCGTCTTAACAGGAGAGGCTTCGGCGCTTATGCTCTCAGCAAAGCCCCCCCAGCCTCTGTTGCCGATGGCGCCGTAAAGTCTAATGTCTACCGCTGGGCCACGATAGTCAAAGGCAGTGGTAATACGCAGTGTATCTCCGTAGGTTAGCTCTAGCTTACCTGGAGGAGCAACCTCAAGGCCGTAGCCGCGTTCGGGTAATGGGTAACACTCAGGATGAGCCAGGTATTCTTCTTCGCTTATGCCATAATGCGACATTGCCCTCTCGATATCACTTCTCGGTATCCCCTTACGTCTCGGGTTACCACGGATGACCTCAATACCTGTAATAATCATCTAAGCCCTCCTGCCGGTCATACCTTGCTGTAATCGGTGATCCTGAAGCTCTCGAACTCAGGAGCGCCGATGACATCGATGACATTATCAAACTTGACGAGTGTTGCCGAAGTATACTCTGAAATCTTGGCCTCAATGTCATAGTTGGCAGAGGGTGAACAACCTTGGGTGTTGATATTGGCATATTCAGTGCGGGTAATCCAGTCACTTGTTGAAGGAAGGGTTATTGATTTTGTGCCGTAGACTGATTCGTAAAAGATGCCGGCTATCCTTGTCCCTATTGAGCACCTCAGGGTCACGTTTATAGCCTTGCCCCGGTAGTTGAAGGAAACCGTCATCCTTACCGCCTCGCCCTGCGTTATGGTCAGCTTTCCCGGAGGGGCGACTCCGAGTGCCCCCAAAATAGCTCCGACCTGTCTTTCGTATAATGACTGCATCTCTCACCTCCTCATATTTTGCTGTAATCGTTAACGCCAAAGCCAGCGAATTCAGGCTCAGGGACGACGGCTGCCACAGTGCACAAAGTCCCATCATAGATATCAACTACGACCGGGGAGGCAGGATTCATTAGTAGGTTTACTACTATCTGCCAATTTCCAATCTTATTGATGTCAAATCTGCCGCCGATGAACTCATGCTCTACGTCAGGGGCAGCACCAAACAATGACCAATCTTCGTAATCCTCAACTAATAATAGATCAGGGTCATAAACTGCCCAGTGAATGCCTAGTCGCTGGGTGGTAGTCATATCGTTGCGACCCCAGATGTGGACTAGCCCTCTTTGACCCTGGGGAATATCATAGGCCGGAATATTGGCTCGGGCTTCATCATACTCCAGCTCCATCCCGCTTATTGTTCCAGCAAAGACCTCGGCTAGGCTAACAGCCTTCACCGCTTCATCGTCAAAATGCCAGCCTTCGGCGTAGTAGTAGCTGTAGGCGTGGATGGTAACCGCAACGCTCGGCATGGTGAAGTAGCCGTTAAAGGAATAGGTTGCCCCCGGACCTACATTGGCCGAGGGGCTGGGGAAGGTAATGGTGGGCCATGGGGAGACACCGTACTCCAGGGCTCCGCCTACCATTATGCCGATGGTTGAAGAGTAAAGGTTCTTTATTTTGACGGTGATGTCCACCCGGCTGCCGGCGGGCGCACTTGATGGCGCCACGATATCGACTATCTCGGTAAAGGCGCCTTTGCCAACGGCAGCAAGCTGGCTAATCGGTAGACTCGCATATAAATCCATCAGCCCTCTTTTCGCCAAGCAAAAAGGGGCGTAATCTACGCCCCTTTTAGAAACTCAGCAATCTTCTGGAGTTCAGTTTTCCTGTAGTCCAGCCTTTTCTCCATTATAGGGGCAAGTTCTGGAATTTGTCCAGTCACTGCATCAAGGACCATCTCTGGGGTAACTCCCATCGCCAGAAGGCCGTTAAAATTGCGCCGGTACTCTTCCTGTTTCTTAGGAGAGCAACCCTGAAGGTAGGTGCCGACAATGCTAACACCCCTTTCCGTCAGGATTTTGAGGTTATCTATCCCGGCCTGCTCTATCTCCTTCTTGATTTCCTTGGCGGCCTTGATGGTCAGTAAATGCCTGGCCGCCCTTTGCGTAAAGCCGATCATAGCGCCTCCAGTTGCTCCTTGGTATACACCGTGCCGCACTTAGGGCAACCAATCTGGTCAACATTTACTCCCTGAGGCATGGTAAACTGCGCATGACACTGCGCACATTCGTAGGCCTGCGGTGTTTCCTGCTGCGCTGGCGAAGAGGTCCCGCCCTTTTTAGCTTCCTGGGCAGCCGCCATTAGCGCCTGGACGCCGTCGCCCAGGTTTTCCTTCACGGTGCTGGCCATCACCCCCAGGTGTTTGTTTCGTTCGACCTGACCTTCATGCTCATACTGCATCTTCAGCCGATCCCTCTCATCCTCAAGTAGAAGCTTCAAGAGCTCGCCGCGGATGCCGGACTGAGCCAGGGCCTGCACTCCACCTCCCCCGGGGTTGCCGAACCGCTCCTTGACCTTCTCCACCTGCTCAAGGCGGTTGAAGAACTCTTCTACCGGGTCTTTGGGCTGGGGCTGGTTATCCCCACCAAACATAGTGGCTATTCGCTTGCTAACCAATCCCTGGGTTACTTCATCCACCCTCTCCAGGAAGCTCTTCTGCCCCTGGGGGGTCTGGGCCGCCTGTTTTTCCTTTTGTAGTGATTGGGAGATGGATCTGGCTTCGGAGAGGGTATACTCGCCATTCTCGGAGTCGTGGATAATTACTCCAGTCTCTGGGTCGACATAAAACTCCTTCGGCTTCTCTGCCGCGCCAGGCTGATTATCTGAAACAAGCGCCCTGGCAGCGGTGATGAGGGCAATAGCAGCGTCGTATTGTCCGCTTTTCCCTTTTATTGACGCTGAAACCATCATAGCGTCCTTCTGTGTATATTCCCCCCCTTCTTCATCAACGTCGATCTTGCCAGTTTCAGGGTCAACAGTGTAGCGCTTGGGGTTTGGCTCGCCCTGTTTTTTTAACTTAGCGACTATGTTATCCTTCCTGGCGCTCAGAACCTCATCCTTCTCTGTTTTTTCAAGCAATTCCTCAAGGTTTGACTCAGCTTTTATGTCGCTGGTATGAACGGGTACCCCGACAACACGGTATTTACTCCGCGCTATTGTCCCGTCGAAGTTGAATTTAGGGGCAGCTTCCTTATCCTTTGCCATGTCACTCCTCCAGTGGTGCTAATACGAGCTGTTGTTTATAGTCTTTACTGAATCGGGCTCTAATGCAGTCCCAGACCCATTCATCGAAGGGCTTTTCGCTGTTCGTCTCTAGCCCACAGGCCTTAGCCAGGTTGAAGAGCGTAAAAGCATCCGCCGGCAAGGTAATTTCATATGTAAAGATTCCCGCAGTCTTGACGGTTGTTAGCTCAACCTTACCCCCCTCCTCTGCTGGTATTGCCTTCGGTAGCTCTGCCTCTGGTGGGGTCTCCTTTGGTGGCTCAGCCTTTGGTGGCTCTACCTTTGGCCGCTCGACCTGCTTTATCTCCATAGCTGGAGGAGACGCTGTGGTCATTGTTGGCTCTGGTGGCTTAGTTGCTATGAAGCCTTTTGCTGTTGCTTCTTCTAGCTTTTGCGCTAGTATCTCTCCGGTGCTTTCGTCTACGAGCTGAAAGCCTCTCTTCGTTTTAGGCAAACCGGTATGAGCTAACTGATGCCCAGAGATTTTCCTGTAGCCCTCTACAGTCGGAGCTGCGGTGTAATTACAACCCTCCACACTGCATTTCCACACTGCTTTTACTTGCTCTTTGGTTACCATCTTACTACCTCCTTATTTGCGCTCGGATAAAAGAAAAGGGGCGTAACTCTCTACCTTTGAGAGTGCTACGCCCCTTTTTGCTCTCTGGCTCGTGTCTTGCTTTTATTCTAGCTCTTGCCTTGCTCGCCCCCTAGCTTATGTCCTTGCTTTTATGCTAGCTTCTTTTTGTCTAATTTGTCAAGTCGTAGCTATTTTCAGGGGTTATTAAAAGACCCCCCCGATTTTTAAGCAATAATTCTTAATCCCCCGCTTTGCCCCCCAGAAACGCTTTGGGGCTGACCTTGACTTAAACCCCCGTGAGTTTTACTATAGAAGCAAAGGGGCGTAGTTCTCTCTATGAGAGAGTGCGCCCCTTTTATTTTGGCAGGGAAAGGGGGAGTTATGGACGCTGGTATTATGGCCATCCTGTATAGCGTAGGGAGCCGCCTGGCCAATTACGGCTTCGGTTTCCTTACTGCTCCCAAGGGCAACCCGGTGGAGACGAGGATACAGCACCTTGACCGGCTCATCCAGTCCATTCCGCCTGGGGAACTTACAGAAAACCCTACTACAAGCACTGTGAGCCAAAATGAGGGGCTTTTGGCTGCCACTGTGCCCCAAACATTGCCTGAAGAAAATCCGATAGAGAAGATAGCTACCGCGTGCGTTCCCTGCGCAATAGGCCACTACGCGGGGGCGGCGAGGTTGCTCAATGAAGCTATCCGGTTTAGAGACGATGGCATAGAAAGCAACCAGGTTCTAGATGATATCGCCGGCGCCATTGGAGAATTAAACGCCATGGAGCGGGTTGACTTGACCCCAGAGAGATTACAGAAAACTCCTGGCTGGGAGAGAGCCATAGCTGATGAGGCTTTGAGGGAAAGCCGCAAATTAAGGCACAGGCTGGAGGGCATAGACAGCATGGAGGAAGTAGAAAGAGCCGCGGCTGATACTGAAAGCTATTATAAGAAGATCAACCGCCAGTGGTACCGGGGGAGATTCGGCCATTTGGGGGCAAAGAAGGCAGAGGCCATAGCGCAGAGAGTAGGGGGAGAGTGATGGCCACTTTCAGTTTAGCTCCGTCAAAGCTACAGCAGATTTTGGCTGCGGGCGAAAGGCAGTTAAGCCCGGAGGAGTTTGACGAACTAACCAATCTCGTTTTTGACCTGCAGGTTTATGGCCTTACCCCCTGGATAAACACTCAGCTCGGGAAACTCATGGCGAAGATTGAGTGGGAGCTGGAGGTCGGGGAATCGCCGGAGTGGACGGCAGCTCTCCAGGCATGCGACTACGCCTTCCTGGGCAGGGAACTGAAAGATATGTGCTACGAGGTTGGCGCATCTCCCGTGGGACACAAGAAAGAGCTCTGCGCCAGGTTATACAAGAGAAAGGTACCCGAAGTAATGGCAGTAATGGAGCCGTACCTGAAGGAGATGACTCCTGAGCAAATCAAGGAGGAAATCGAGCGGTACGCCAAAGTTGAACGGCTCCCCCAGACCGAGCATCTTTATGCCTCAAATCTGAGGCAGGTTAAAGACAGGCTTGAGGATCTTCACCGGACGGCGCCGGACGAGTTCTACCACCGGAAGAATCTGATTGAGGAAGCCATCAAAGAAAGGGAGAAGGGCCGGCAGCGGACAATGCCGGAGCTTACCATTGATGAGCTGAGAGAGGTGCTGAAATTCACTAACCGTTTGTATAGGTAGGAGGCTACATGAAGGGCGGCGTAACAAAGCGAATCGAAGACGTAACGAAGGCTCTCGATGGGAAGCAGCTGAAGAAGGCGCTTTATCTCAGCGAGGTCAAAGGGCTGGAACAGCATCATGAGTGGATAGAGGAGGCGGCGCGCACCTGCCTTACCAATAGGGAAAACAAGAAGGTCTGTGAGCAGGCAATCAAAGAGGCTAGAGATAAGGTTCAGGGCACGGTCAGCCTGCCACTGGACGATACCAGCCTTGAAGGACTGGAGGAGTACATGACAGAGCAGAGATTAGATGATGAGACGGAAACTGTCAAGGCCCCTATGGTTTCCAGTGGGTTTTTGGCTAAGGCAGAAAAGACCGACGAGGAGCTGTTCGAGGCATGTGAGGAGTGCCATGTAGCCGTGGCGGCGGCAAGGTTTGCCGATGTCTGCGCCGAGAATCCCGAGGAAGCCGGCGGGTGCGAGGTGATAGGACGAAGCCTGGAGAACGAGAACACCGAGCCCCCCGACTGGATAAAGGCGATGGTGCAGACGGCAGAAAACGCCCAGGGGAAGGCAAAAGAGGAAATGGTCGGGGCTATCACCGAACTGACAGAGTATCTCGAGAGGCGGAACAGCCCGCTTTTGAAAGCGATTGACAAGGAGGAGGGCGATGGCAAAGTGTCCTAACTGTGGCGGTCCCCTGGATAAGCACGGCTGCTGCCCCAAATGTGGGATCTGTACCCTGAAAGAAGGAGGTAAATCCAATGCCTAAAAAGCCGCCGCTATACCCACACGTGCCTAAGGGTAAAATTGGGGCATTTATTTGTGGACAGTGTGGCCAACGTTTCCACTCACTGGAGGAACTAAACAAGCACCTGGCAAGGTATCATCCAGAAGCCAATTCTTCTATAACACGGCTGGCAATGACATCAACAGGGAAAAGTTTTCCCCTTGGCCGGCTAATGATAACCAGGGGAGTAAATGACCTGGTGGCCGACAATAAGGAGTTTGCTCTGTTTGTTCTAAACAGCTTGCAACGCCATGCCAGGGGAGACTGGGGGGATTTATCCGAGGAAGATAAAAAGGAGAACGAGTATTCCCTTAACCGACGGCTCCGTCTCCTCTCGGCCTATGAGAGACCCTCGTTGCCCAAAATCTGGATAATCACCGAAGCGGACAGGTCTTTAACGACAGTCCTATTCCCGGAGGAGTATTAGCGATGAGTAGACAACCATTATACCCCCACGTACCAAAGAGCAGAAAGGCCGTGACGAGACTTCCACAGGACGAGTTGAGATTCCTTCCTGATAGCCCTGAGGTTCTGGCCCAGACCGTAACTGCTACTGGTTACCGGGCCAAGCTGGAGAGCGTCTTCCAGCAGGCCATAAGAAGGGCGAAGGGAGCGAAGTGATGGTAGTAACCACAGCGCCACCAAGAGTCCTCACCATGGAGGAATACGAGCGAGACTGGAAGCCTAAGGGTTGGGGCCTTATTATCATCGGCCCAACCTCTAGCTGGCGGCAGGACTGGGGAGAATGGGAAGCCATCCGGGATATCGTCCAGAATGCACTGGATGAAGCTGAAACCTACCATTATGGCTACGACAGCGAGGGATTCTGGATCGCCGATAAGGGTAAAGGGGTAGCAGTTGTCGACTTTCTTCTCGGACCACCAAAACTCAAGCCTGACTACGCCCGCGGTAAATTCGGTGAGGGTATGAAGATAGCTGCCCTGGCCCTGCTCAGGAAGGGCTACTCTGTCCACGTGGAGACGGTGGGCCGGGAGCTCTGGATTATCTTCCTGGAGCAGAGGGTAGATGGTAAGGCCGAAACGCTGGCCGCTCTCTGGCGGTCCAATGGCGCCAGGGTTGGCACCAGATTTCACATTATCGGCTATGACGGGCCAGCCTTCGAGCGGTATTTCGCCGTCAATCTGCCGCGCAGGCTTATTCTGGCTGAGTCCGCCAGCCCCCTCTCCGAGCCAATAAGACGCTACAACCAGCTCATCAGGGCCGAAGAGATGGCCGCCAGTGCAGTCGGTGGCATGATATATGCCCGCGATATCTACCTGAAAGAGATCGAAAGCCCCTTCTCATATAATCTGTGGGGATTTGAGCTCGCCCCGGACCGCCATGGGCCAAAGAACGAAGCGGACATGGGGGTGGACATGGGCCGGCTGTGGTGCGGCATCAGCAATATCAACTTGCTGGAAGAATTATTGCCTATGGTGCTGGACCCGCCCCGGGTGGACACGCACGAGACTCGTAAAATTAGCATGGACTTATGGAACATGGGCCAAGAGCCGGTCTCGGGAAAGCGGTATTTCGATATGGTCGCGGAGCACCAGGCAGCCTGGCAGGCGGCGTGGCGCAACATTATCGGCGACAACGCCGTCATCAGGACTACGGACCGCTGGGACGGGATGGTAAAGCACATTGGCTACGTCTCAGTAGGGCTCCAGTGGGGAGTAAGGGACGCCCTGTCTACCGCAATCACCAGCGATAAGGAGTTGGTGCGAAGGTCCCAGGAGGCGTTGAGACAGGTTAAAGTCGTGCCTGACATTGACCTGACAAAGCGCGCCTTCACTCACCTGAAGCTGGCGAGGGCTATAGCCTCTCGCTTTTCCGATGTTGCTGGCGTCCACGGTGCTATTATTCCGCCGGCGTCGGACAGGGCACGGACAGCCGGGCTATATGACATGGGAACACAAGAGATTATGCTGCACCTGGAGACACTGGAGCACGCCGAGAGAACAATTGACGCGATGGTTCACGAGCTCGGTCACCACGTAGCTCTCGAGCGCACGGACGACCCACTACAAGCTGAGGACTTACAGCCGGCACATAGCGAGGCTATGACCTATGTGGCAAGTGTGGTCTTTGGACTGGCCGCCAACAAGGCGTACGATGAATATCTCCAAGAGGCGGTGTGGTAAACCGAACAAGGAGGTGAACAATGCCAAAAGAACCGTTGTTTCCGCATGTACACGGAAAGAGGGAGCCGCTGTTCCCACACGTGACGAAAAGCCAGGGAGCGGACAAGTTACCCGGAAAGGGGGGACGCTTCGTTATTGACACAGATCGCATGGGCAACATCATCATCACCCATACTGAGCGACCCGGGGACGTTTTTTTGCAGTTTGAGTCAGACAAGGATCTCGTTTACGACATTCTCAAGAAGCCGGAGAGGGAAGACCTAGACAAAGGCTGGAAGGTTGAAATTAAGGGCAACGAGGTCCGGGCTTCTATGTTGCAGGAGCTGTGGGATGTTATGGCCGAGCCGGAAAAGCTGCCCTCTGTGCGGAGACTGCCTCAGACCTTGCCTTTTACCCCGGAGCAATACCTGATGTGGAAGGAGAAGTTTGAGGCTGGCTACGGGCAACTCAGGCCGGGGGTAAGCAGCCAACAGGTAGAGGCGGAGATAGCCGCCATACCCGATGTCATCAGGCAAACTTATATCGCGGCTAAATATATCGGCCGAGAAAAGCTGCACCGTGGCTCAGGCATCTCACCGCAGACCCTGGAACGATTGGCCAGCACCGAAGGCGACCCGATTAGAAAGTTTTGCTGCCGTCTGTGCGGTGAGTGTGCGCCGAAGGGACTCCTGGAAGAGGGAAGGTTCCTCGACAGGATATCCTGGCTCCGGAGCCACTATAAAGAGAAACACCCGGGTATGTGGGGTAAAATGTCGCCCATGACCGTTGAAGATGGCGAGCTGGTATCTCCAGAGTACCGCCACCTGGTTGGCCTGGTAAGCGAGCCTTTACCACCGGAGGCAGAGTAAGGAGTAGGGATGCGACGACAAGTACTCTATCCTCATGTGCCGAAAAGAAGGGAGGTATTATTCCCCCATCGACCAAAGCACCAGTCCAAGCCTTATAATTTCACCTGTCTCCCTAACAATACCCTGGTACAAACCTTTGAGAGAGTTACAGAGTACGAAGTAACCGGGCAAGTTTTCGTTTATATCAATGGTTG